>Ga0181420_1001124_pt1 | contig 10240 bp, 11 predicted proteins | sample 43SPOviralmetaG_FD_130145 | JGI IMG/M metagenome (GOLD analysis project Ga0181420, IMG submission 130145) | Marine viral communities from the oligotrophic San Pedro Time Series (SPOT) site, San Pedro Channel, CA, USA - 43 SPOT_SRF_2013-05-22 | ecosystem: Environmental > Aquatic > Marine > Strait... | reverse complement strand
CTTGACTTTACTTCTTAAATCCTCTATAATATTCTGTAAATAAATGAGGGAACTATGCGCGACTTTTTAGAACATGCCGCTAAAAAATACTATGAAGGTGAACCAGTTTTATCAGACCAAGAGTTTGATAGATTGATTTCTATGTACGGAACAGAGAAGGTCGGCTATCAAGTAACGGATGGAACCCCTCATTATTTTCAGATGTATTCTTTGCAAAAGTTTACTGAAAAACCTACTGTTGATGCTCTAGCCTACGCATACAGCCCAAAGCTAGATGGTGCAGCAGTATCCCTTCTGTATATTGGTGGACAGCTTACACAGGCTCTTACTAGAGGTGATGGTAAAGTTGGTAAAGATATTACCAATAAAATTAAACACCTTGTACCAAATACTATAGGATTTACTGACACTGCCTGGGTCTTACAGATTACAGGAGAAGTGGTAGCTCCAGCTTCTATCCCGAACGCCAGAAACTATGCAGCGGGTGCGTTGAACTTGAAGAGTGAAGAAGAGTTTCTTGAAAGAAATGTAAACTTCATTGCTTATGATACTCAGCCACCGATAAGCGGTACCTGGACAGGGGCTATGCAAAATCTCTTGTTTCAAGGATTTGGTACTGTACAAAATGTACAGGACGGCGTATATCCTACAGATGGAGAGGTATATCGGTTAGACAACTATAAAAAGTTTGAAACCTTAGGGTATACTGCACATCATCCAAGAGGTGCATTTGCTCTCAAGGAAAAGAAAGAAGGAGTAGTAACTCAATTACTCGATGTAGACTGGCAAGTTGGTAAGAGCGGGGTCATTAGCCCTGTGGCTATTTTATCTCCAATTAAAATCGGAGATGCAGTAGTAGAAAGAGCAACACTGCATAACATTGAGTATATTCGCAGTTTAAATCTTGAAATAGGTTGCAGCGTTGAAGTGATTCGTAGTGGTGAAATTATACCACGAATTTTACGACGTGTTGATTAAAATGTACCAGTCAAAAAATAATTCTTGACACGCAACCTGTTTTTATATATAATATACGTTCAATTTCAAAGGAGCACTTTTAGTGGAGAAGATACTTGCACCCAGTACTTGCCCAAGTTGTGGGGAGTTTCTGAAGTGGGAGAATCATATCCTCTACTGCCGCAACGTCGAGTGTGGCAGCCAATCACAAAAGAAAATCGAGCACTTTGCCAAGACTTTGAAGATCAAAGGTCTAGGCCCTGCTGCAATCGAAAAACTTGAGTTGAGCAATCCTGGAGACCTTTACTTCCTTACGCCTAGCGATATTGAAGAAGCTCTGGGATCTAAAAAGTTGGCTGAGAAATTGTTTGCAGAAATACAAAACTCTAGAAATGCACCACTAAATATGGTATTACCAGCACTGAGTATTCGTTTGATAGGCAGGACAGCTACTGAAAAACTTTCCAAAATATGCAATGGACTTCACGAAGTCGACGAGGAAGTTTGTAGTAAAGCAGGTCTTGGCCCGGCGGCTACTGAGAGTCTGCTGAAATATCTGGATGAGGGACTGACCTTTTTCCTCCCTCATACTATGATGTTTGAGAAGCCAGTGCAAAGAGACATTGTTGGTACGGTATGTATTAGTGGTAAACTAAAGAGTTTCAAAACCAAGGCTGAAGCTACAAAAGCATTAGAGCAACACGGCTACACAGTAAAAAGTAGTGTCACAAGAGACGTAACTGTATTGGTTAATGAAAGTGGTATTGAGTCACAAAAGACAATCAAAGCTCGCGATGACGGCTTAATGATTGTGGAAAATTTATTAGAATTTTTAGGAGAAAACTATGGCACTGCCTAAGTGGACCGACGAGCGCACTGATGAGCTCGTTACCTTTGTAGGTGATGAATCACCTATCTCTCAAGCTACTGTTGCGGAAGCAGCTACGCAGCTTGAGACCTCAACTCGTTCTATCTCTAGCAAACTGCGAAAGATGGGATTCGAAGTAGAGCTTGCCTCTGCTTCTAGCTCTCGTGCATTCTCAGAATCACAAGAAGCTACTCTTGCAACTTTTGTGCAAGACAACAGCGGTGAGTATACTTATGCTCAAATCGCTGATAACTTTGATGGGGGCACATTTGATGCTAAGCAAATCCAAGGAAAGATTCTTTCTATGGAATTGACCTCTCATGTTAAGCCTGCTCCTAAAGTAGAAGCAGTACGCACCTATAGCGAAAGCGAAGAGGCTACCTTTATCGAAATGGTCAACGATGGAGCCTACGTAGAAGCTATCGCTGGTGCTTTGGGTCGAGAAGTAAACAGTGTTCGTGGTAAGGCTCTCAGCCTTCTGCGCTCTGGTCATATTGACGCTATTCCTCGCCAAGAGCACACAAAAGGTACTACTAAAGAAGATCCTTTAGCAGACCTAGGTGATCTCTCTTCAATGACCGTTGAAGAGATTGCAGATGCTATTGGCAAAACTGCACGTGGTGTAAAAACCATGCTTACTCGTCGTGGTCTCGTTGCAGAGGACTATGATGGCGCTGCTCGAAAAGAGAAGGCAGCAGGTTAATTTTATTGTGAGGTATGGTCTTTTGGTGACAGAAGACCTCAACCGGATGCTTGGACAAGGCCACACCTTGTACCCTGCCTCATTTATCTTCGGGGGAAGTGTTGAATATTGCGAGTGCTTTAATTAAGCAGGTGTTGACGCTGCAGGACTTTGAGACCTGGACGTCCGTTCGCAAAGATTATCTACCCAATGAATACCACACTATCTTCGATGTTGTGGATAGACATTGTGAGAAGTTTCATTCACTTCCCACTTTCGAGGATCTCAAGTTTGAGGTACGAGATACTGCAACAGTAGAAAAGCTCTTTGCAATAGAGAGTATAGAAGTGGAAGCTGATGCTTTCATGCTTCTACAGTACCTCAAGAATGAGTATACGCAGAAGGAGATCCTAGACTCTCTCGAAACGTATATTGATAACTCTGTAGCTTTTGAAGATGCAGAGGAATCAGTTGCACATCTACATCAAATTGTACTCGACGTTGAAAAGAAGGTCGATCTACAGGAACCTCAAGAAAGTATGCAACGCATAACTTTATTTGAAGATGATGATGAGATTGGTAAGTATTTGGCTCTTGGTCTCAATGCAGACTACGACCACGAGATTCAGTTCTCTCCGAGAGACTTAGTTCTTATCGGGGGTCGTCGCGGGGCCGGTAAATCGCTTACCTGTGCAAATATTGCTCATAGTGTGTTTGAGGGTGGTAAGTCGGCTATGTATTTCACTATTGAAATGGATAGTCGCTCCATTCTCCAGCGCATTTGTTCTATCTCTACCGGAGTGCCTTTCTCCCGACTTCGCACGAAGAATCTGAGTGTGATGGAGTGGCAGCTTGTGGCAGGCTGGTGGGCCAATCGTTTTCAGAACGGCCAGGATAGATTGAAGGAATACAACGAACATCGTGACTTTGAACAGTTTCATCATAAGTTGACGACAACTTGCGAGCTTCTCCCGACTCAGCAAGTTGATGTTATTTATGATCCAGCTTTGACTCTTGCAAAAATCAAAGCAGAAATGGACAAGAAAGTGAAATCTCTCAATGTCGCGGTTGTTCTTGTTGACTATATCAATCAAGTCAAGCGTTCTGCAGTACCATCTCGTATGGGACAGTATGACTGGACAGAACAGATAGAAGTGAGCAAAGCCCTCAAAAGTATGGCACAGGAGTACGAATGTACTGTTGTGACTCCATATCAAACCGACGCAAGCGGTGAAGCGCGTTTTGCAAAAGGTATACTTGATGCAGCTGATGCTGCTTATGCTCTTGAAACTTATGACCAAGAGGATGCAGCCATCACATTCAACTGTACTAAAATGCGTTCTGCCGCTATGCGTTCCTTTACTTCTAGTGTCAATTGGGAAACTATGAAGATTGGCCCAGAGTCTGCAATGACACCTACTGAAAGAGAACAGTCGGAACATAAAACCGGCGAAGATATTGACGATCTATAACAAAAATATTTCTTGACATTTTTGTTAAATCCCTGTATAATATAGCTTCATATTTCGGAGAGTTGTATTGATTGTACAAGGCAGTATTGGTCACACCTATTCTGGTAGACGTAAAAAGACATTGAAAACAAAAAAGCAAAAACAAGCAAAGTTTGTACCTCTCACACGCGAGAAGTACTCCTTTACCCCTGCGTGGTGGGAAGAGAAGAGACTGGAAAAGAAGTCTGCTCCATTTATTCCTTTTCAGCCAAGGCAGTTAGAAGATACTTCTTATCGTCAAGAAGTTAGTAAAAAATATACCGTCAGCATTCCGTACAACAAAGGTGCCTACCAAGTTGTCCCAAATGATGACATCAAAAATATTGGTAAATAATTATGATGACACTAAGTAAAACTCTTATAGTAATGATGGAAGAGTGTGGAGAACTTACCCGCGCTTGTTCAAAAGTACTAAGACACGGGATGGATGATGATCCTAAGTATAGGCACAATCTTATATCGGAACTGGCAGATGTACAGGCAATGATACATCTAGTTGTAAGTGCTGCTAGCCTTAGCCCCGATCATATGGAAAAGCTAGTAGATAAAAGATTAGAAAGAATGGTGGAACCCGGCTACGAATGAATGTACAAGAACTACTTCAACAAAAAGATGTTCATTTTATCCAGAAAGGAAAAGACTTCGTAGTAAGATGTCTAAACCCTGAGCACGATGACCGTAATCCGAGCATGAGAATCGACCAGATTGATGGTCGGTTCAATTGCTTTTCGTGTGGATATAAGGGCAGTATTTTTGTTCACTTCGGTGAGAAAGCATCTATGATGCAGATGAAGCGTGAAGTAGTAAAAAGAAAAATACAGGAGAAACGAGCAGAAAATGTTGGACTTAATTTCCCAGCTAACTATATGCCTTATGTTGGAAATTGGCGTAATATTTCACCCAGAACTTATACAGAGTTTGAAGCCTTTGAACATACAGGAAAAGATTATATTAGTCGTATAAACTTTCCTATACGGGATATTTCTGGAAAGATAGTAGCCTTTCAGGGTCGGCATACTGCGGGTGGTACACCTAAGTATAAATTTACACCACCTGGAGCAAAGCTTCCTCTCTTTCCACAAGTATCTCCTCGACTTGGAGAAATCATACTTGTAGAAGGTATTTATGATGTAATAAACTTACATGATAAAGGTCTTAAAAATACAATGTGCTGTTTCGGCACAAATAATATAAACGAAGACAAGCTGGCTATGCTACAAATGCAAGGCATAAGTAGAGTAGCTATCTTTCTTGATGGCGATGAGGCAGGCCAAAAAGCTGCCACTAATATACAGGTTATGTGCGAGAAAGTTGGTCTCATAGCCAGGAATGTCTATCTCAAAGACTTAGACCCTGGTGCACTTACCGAAACCCAAGTTACTAAACTGGAGAAAAAATTATATGCCTAAAGTTGCATTAGTAGAAACAAAAACAAGCCGTACAGACTTTACTCGCGAGTTTGATAACGCATTTGACTTTGATCAGTATCAACTATGTTCTGATCCTACACTCAAGAAAGTTCTAAAGCGAGATTGTGATATTTCAATCAATACAGATGAGTATGACTGGGTAGTGCTTGTAGGTAGTGATGCTTTGAAATATTTTACAAAAATAAACTCCGTTACAGAATACTCTGGCAAGAAAGTAGAGAGTAAGTTCTTGCCTGTAATTAATCCTGCGATGCTTGCATTCAAACCAGAAGCTCGTAAGACGTGGGAAGACTCTAAGAAAAATATTATTGCGTATATCAATGGCGAAATAGAAGATGTCATTATTGATGAAAGCATTGCAATGGGTACTCAGGATACTGAAGTAGCAAAAGAATGGATTCGTGGTGCGTTAGCACATACTGGCGATTACATTGCACTTGACTCAGAAACAAATGGTTTATACCCTCGTAATGGACATATGATTGGTATATCTATGTCCTACAACGGCGAGAGCGGTATTTATATTGATACAGAGTGCTTTGACGACGAAATAGAAGGTATGTTGAAAGAGCTTTTTCTGAAAAGAAGAGTAATCTTTCACAATGCCAAGTTTGATATGGCATTTTTTCAGTATCATTTTGGCTTTGAGTTTCCTCGATTCGAAGATACCATGTTGCTCCATTACCTCATAGACGAGAATCCCGGAGGGCACGGTCTAAAGCAGTTATCTATTAAGTTCACACCCTATGGTGATTATGAAAAGCCAATGTATGATTGGATTCAAGAATACAAAAGAGCAAATGGCTATAATCAAGAGAGCTTTTCCTGGGATATGATTCCTTTTGATGTAATGAAAACATATGCAGCTATGGATGCTGTGTGTACTTTCTTGCTCTATCAAAAGTTTAAGAAAATCAAAGAGAATCCAAAACTCAAGTGGGTCTATGACCATATTCTTATTCCTGGATGTCGTTTTCTTATAAATGCACAAGATAATGGAGTGCCTTTTGATCGCACCAGACTTCTTGTGTCTCAAGGATTAATGCAAGATAATATTGATGAAGCAATTCAAGCTCTATACGATGTTCCTGAAATAAAGAAGTTTGAAGCAGCTCAGGGTAAGCAATTCAATCCTAATAGTACGGTACAACTTCGAAGCTTGCTCTTTGATTACATTGGTCTAAAACCTACGGGTAAAAAGACAGGAACTGGTGCAAATTCTACAGATGCAGAAGTGCTGCAGCAGTTAGGAGAAGAGCATCAAGTTCCTAGCCACATACTTAACATACGTCAAAAATCTAAGATCAAGAATACTTATCTGGATAAGATCATTCCGCAACTCGACAGGGACTCTCGACTTCGTACTAATTTTAATCTACATGGTACTACTAGTGGACGTCTTTCTTCATCAGGTAAGTTAAACATGCAGCAGCTTCCTCGTGACAATCCAATTGTAAAGGGTTGTATTAAAGCACAGGAAGGACACAAAATTGTTGCAATGGACTTAACCACCGCAGAAGTATATGTGGCTGCAAAACTTGCAGAAGACGAAGCTCTCATGGATGTATTCCGCAGCGGCGGAAACTTTCATAGTAGTATTGCTAAAACAGTCTTTAAATTGCCTTGCCCCGTAGAAGAGGTTGCAGAACTTTATGGAACTCAAAGACAAGCTGCAAAAGCAGTCACATTCGGTATTATGTATGGTGCTGGTCCTTCGAAGATCAGTCAACAAGTAACAAAAGACTCGGGAACATATTTCAGTGTATCAGAAGCTAAAGAAGTTATTGACGACTATTTTGGATCTTTCCACCGTCTTAAAAAGTGGTTGGAAACAAATCAAAAATTTATTGAACAAAATGGGTTCATTTATTCGTTTTTTGGACGGAAGCGAAGACTTCCAAACGTACTATCTGAAGATGCTGGTATTCGTAGCCACAGTATTCGTTCTGGGCTTAATTTTTTGGTACAATCACCTGCTTCAGACATTAACTTACTAGGCGCTATTGATATGAATGATTATATACGAGTAGAGAAGATGAACTCTCGTATTTTTGCTCTGGTTCATGACTCTATTCTTGCAGAAGTTCCTGATGATGAAGTAGAGCAGTATAGTACCGCTCTGAAAGGATTCATTCAATTAGATCGTGGTATTTCGATACCCGGCGCTCCAGTTGGGTGCGATTTCGATGTTCACGAAGACTACTCTTTAGGTAAATTTGAGAAGATGTATGGTCATAACTTGGAAGAAGTTGGGTAGTATTGAGTTTCCTATTTTTGCTCTTCCTTCATCAAACTGGGAAGAGCAAGATGGACTACTATTTATAGACAATAGAGTAGTAGATGATAGAAACATGCCAGGCAAAACTATTGGCATGAGACGACTACAAACCCCTATAAAAGACTTAGTACCACTTCGAGGCTCTATTGCGGCTCCTGTGTCTTTAATTCGCCAGACCAGAATAAAAACTTTCATAGATAACGTTGGAACTCCGTTTATCTATGAAAAAACCACTTCGAGTTCCTTAAAATACTACAAGATAAGAAAAATAGAACGCAAAGATATTGCTTCTGTCTTGTGGCTAAAAGGAGTGTCTTTTCCATTTAAAGTCCCTCGCCCACCTAATGAAGGTTTTACGTGGGCGGGAGTGCTACATTTAAAAGACATTCCATGGCTATTATATGAGTATTCAGAGACTGCAAAATCTGACACTCGAAGAAAAGTATAAATTTATGGCAAGAAAAAATAGAACTCTAAACTCATCTGGGCTAGTATTACACGATATTGAGCCTTTAACACGGAACCAAGTCTTAGCTTTTGAAAGCGAAAGAAATCTAGTTCTACATGGTGTAGCGGGAACAGGAAAAACTTTTATCTCTTGTTATCTTGCATTTGACGATATGACAAAAGGTTTGTATAAGCAACTTATAATCATACGAAGTGCAGTTCCAACAAGAGATATTGGATTTTTGCCTGGAAGTGAAAAAGAGAAGGCTTCTGTATATGAAGAACCCTACAAAGATATTGCAGTAGAGTTGTTCCAAAGAGGAGACTCCTATGAGATTCTTAAAACAAAAGGCTTACTTCATTTTATGACTACTTCATATCTACGAGGTATCACACTTAAAGATGCAGTCATAATTGTGGACGAGTGTCAGAATATGTCATTTCATGAGCTAGATTCAATCGTAACTCGTGTTGGCACAAACTGTAGAATTGTTTTTTGTGGAGACTTTCGACAGGCAGACTTGCATAAGAATGGTCTGCAAGAGTTTATACGAATATTGAAAGCTATGGATCAATTTGATTTAATAGACTTTGAGATAAAGGATATTGTACGCAGTGACTTTGTAAAAGATTACATCACTGCAAAAACGGACTTGGGTTTGTGAAGGCAGTAATAAGCAATAGAATTTATTTAGAAGTAACAGATGAGTATAAAGACTTTCTTAGTAAAGAACTTACTTATACAATTCCTTCCTACAATCCTACAGACCCACCTCTTGTGATAAAAAATATGTCACGAATAAAGTCGGGTCTGGTTAGTATTCCTGTGGGTAGAACTGATCTAATCCCTGAAGACTACGAAATTGTAGATAAGAGAGAGGTTATAGAAGCAGACTTTCCAGATTTTAAGTTTGATTTAAGAGAAAGCCAAAAAGCAGTCTATGATGAGTTGAATGATAACGCTATAATAAATGCTTGGGTTAGTTGGGGCAAGACTTTTACAGGTCTTGCTATAGCTGGCAAACTAGGCCTAAAAACACTTGTAGTAACACACACAGTCCCTTTACGGAATCAGTGGGCAAAGGAGGTAGAAAAAGTATATGGATTTAAGCCTAGCATTATTGGAAGCGGTAGCTTTGACCTTTCTGGTCCTGTGGTTATTGGCAATACTCAAACTTTGTATCGTAACCTTCCCGCGATACGTAAAGTATTTGGCACAATTATCTTGGATGAAATGCACCATGTCTCGTCTCCAACGTTTTCTAAAATCATAGATACAAACTATGCTAGATACAAGATAGGACTATCTGGGACTATAGAAAGAAAAGATGGAAAACATGTAGTCTTTCGAGACTATTTTGGGCATAACATATTTAAGCCACCAAAAGAAAACTTTATGCCGCCAAGTGTTCACATACTAAACTCAGAAATAAGGTTTATGGATGGAGCAAGAATACCTTGGGCTAATAGGGTTACTGCTTTAGCAAATAACGAAGAATATCGACACACCATTGCTTTGACTGCTGCGGCCTACGCCGCAAAAGGTCATAAAGTGCTGGTGGTGAGCGATAGAGTGCATTTCTTGAAAGCCTGCGCCGAACTGGCTGGAGAAGATGCAATATGTGTTACGGGTGAGGTTTCGCATGAGGATAGAGAAACGTACATATCTGAAATCAGAGATGGAAAAAAGAATATTCTATTTGGTACGCAAGCTATCTTTTCTGAGGGAATCTCCGTAAATAACTTAAGTTGCCTCATTCTTGGTACACCTATCAATAATGAACCTCTCCTCACGCAACTTATTGGACGAGTGATACGAAAAGAGGAGAATAAGAGAGATCCAGTGATCATAGATATACATCTAAAAGGAAACACTGCAAGAAAGCAGGCTTCTAATCGCATGGGTCATTATATGAAACAGGGTTACACAATTAAACAACTGTAAAAAAATAGTTCTTGACATTAATGGTATTTTTTAGTATAATATATGTTCTTATTTGATTGGGTGAAAATCTACGACGCCTCCCAAGGTAATGTCGTTGAGATTGTACGAATTTTTAGGATGAT
>Ga0181420_1001121_pt1 | contig 10277 bp, 4 predicted proteins | sample 43SPOviralmetaG_FD_130145 | JGI IMG/M metagenome (GOLD analysis project Ga0181420, IMG submission 130145) | Marine viral communities from the oligotrophic San Pedro Time Series (SPOT) site, San Pedro Channel, CA, USA - 43 SPOT_SRF_2013-05-22 | ecosystem: Environmental > Aquatic > Marine > Strait... | reverse complement strand
GTATACTTCGTAGTGCCTAACGGCAAGACTGCTGGTATGGCTGGAGTCGATGCTGGAGGACAAATCTGGATGCTATGTACACCCGCTATTCATGACTACCCACTAACCTTTGCTAGAGAAGCGAAGCGTTATGTAGAAGGTAGACAAGAGAAGTTACTGTGGAACATTGTTGATAAACGAAATAAGGTCCATTTAAAATTATTACAGTTCTTAGGATTTAAATTTCTAAGAGAAGTTAAACATGGACCAAAACAATTATCCTTTATAGAATTTTGCCGTGTGTTTAGGAGCTCAAGCTAAAGCCGCCAACGAGGCGATGATGCGTGACTACGAGTATAAACTCGAAAGAAGAGAACGTGCGTGGATGCAACAACTTAGTATGACTAATGTTGAGCAACTACAATATGAACAAGGGATAGATGCTAGCAACCTTGGGTTAGCTAACGTCTTCTCTGATATACAAGAAAAACATGGTCAGCTTATAGATGCTGCTATGGGACAAAGCCAAGAAGATTGGAAGACATTCTTACAAGAAAGTAAGTTTGGTGACATGAAAGCTTCAGGTAGATTAGGCCGATCTACTGATAGAATAGGAGCTATTGAACTTGGTCAATACCTAAAGAGAGGTAATGATATGGCTAACAAACTAACCGATGCTGGTAGAGAACTAAGCAAACAAGGTGCTATGGCAGCTAGTAGAACTAGAGCTGAGCAGTTAAATATGTTTGCGGGTGTAGCCTTTGAAAAGCATCCTGATATAGCACCTCCAAAACCTGTGTTACAAGATGTAGGAGCAGCTTCATTCATGGACGCTCTAAGTATAGGGTCTTCTATTGCTGGTATGGCTGGTATGGGTGGTTTTGATATCTTTAAGCTTACACCTGGGAGATAAATTATGGCAACTATTTGGCACCCAACTCCTCCTACTAAATGGAGTACAGGTTTAGCAGACGCCTACAAGGACGAGATGGAGAAACTAGATCGCTTCCACGCAGCATCTAGAACAGTAGATCAACAAAGAGTTGATGCAACAATTGGTGCAGATAAAATTGCAGCATCAATTAAAGATCTTGGTACAATATCAAAGTTTTCAAAAACAGCAGCTGATGCATGGGACAAAAGAAAACAAGCAGATTTTGTAGGAGATTTTAGAGAACTTGATACTGTAGATAAAGATACTATTAAACAAACAATTAAAACAGAAATTGATTTAACTGAAGATAGTGTTAATGTAATAGAGACATTAAAGAAAGCATTAAAGAAAGATGGTAAAGAATTACAACCTGAAACTTTAAAATTTCTCGAACAAAATACTGCTAGAAACTCTTTTAGATTAAGACGGCTTGTTGGTTGGGATAGTATAAGATATAGTATACCTGAATTAGATCAACGATTAAATAGTGATGAACAAGGTCCACTTCAAGGTGCCTATGAGAAAGCAAAACTAACAGGTCAAGTCGGGGATTTTTATAGGAATGATATACATGGAAAATTAAAAAGATTAGGGTTCGATAAAAAATATATAGCAGCAAACTTTAAAGATGAAATAACGAGAATAGCTGAAACAGAAGGTGCTTTAGCTTCACTTGATTATCAGAATGTTCAACGTACTGCTGAAGTAGCACAAGATGTACAAACTATCAGGAACCTTCAACTTCAGAATGATGAATCTAGACCTGATATGACTGCATTTGCAATCCAAAAGATGTCACAAGAACGTGGTAAACTACCAACTGCTGTGTTTTTGAAACGTCTTTTAAAAGATGGTACAATCAATGAAAGTGTTATAGATGAAATGGAAGCAGGTGCAACAGTAAAATATGATGCTGGGCCTACAGGTAAATATATATTTGATCCAAAGCTCTTAGCTTATATCAGATCAGGGGCTACAGAATTCAAAGAACATCAATTAGCTACTAAGGTAGCGAAAGCTGAATCAAATGCTGGTGATTTATTAGTTGAACTTTGGAAGCCTAGAAATAAAAGTAAATATCAAACACAAGAACAATGGAATAAAGCAATTCAACCTTTGAAAGGAATTGTATCTCCAAAAACTTGGACAAAACTAGAAGGACAAAATCTTGCTGCTCAAGGTAATGCAGAATATCAAAGGTATTTAAATCTTTATGCAAATCATATAAAGAATGGTACTTTAGACCAAAAGATTACTGAGATCGAAGCTATACCTAATACTGCCTCTAGAGACTTTCTTTTAGAAATAGCGAATAGAGATAAGAAATGGAAAGATGACGCAGGTGAAGCTTATTCAGAAGAAGGTCTTGAAAGCCTTGCTACAGCAGTAAGGGTAGGTCAATCAGCATTTGATAAGGACAAGAGTATAACTAGTCAGAAAGATCGTATCATTGCTGCTGATATTTTAAGTTTCAAAAGACAAGATGTAAGTAAACGTATCGCTGCTCAATATAAAGATGGTGTATTTACTGAAAACCTTAACATTGCTAAAGATAGTGCTGAAGCAGTAGAAGCTTATAAATTAGCTAATGGTTGGGGTCTTAAATCTCAAGAAGGAGAAGTTGCAACTGGGAAGTTTGCACTTATACCTGATGGTAATGGAAATTTCACCTGGGGTAATTATTTTGGTGATGATCTGGTTACAAATAATTATGATCATAGTTTAAATACTTCTAATCGTTCTGCAATTTATGATCAAAAGTTTAATGCTGAACCTGATAAAGCTAAACGTCAAGGTAAGGTAGAGGGTATATTCTCTAATAATCAACTTATAGGTTTTCTTACAACAGGACATGTCAATGAAGATATGCAATATATTAGATCAAGAGAAGTTGAGCCTATGAGTGATTTACTTGAGAAAAGTTTCAAAGCTTTAATAAAAAGTGCAGAAACCAACCCTTCACATAAAGCAATTGTAGAACGTTATAATATAAAAGAATATAATGAAACAACACCAACACCTGATAGAATACTTCTTAAAAAACTAAATGAATCAATAGAAAATGGAACAGGAATTTCTAAATCTCAAGGAATAGATTTGAAATTTATATTCAAACATTATGGTCCTGAAGCCTTCACTCCAAAACAATTATCTAGATTACTTGATGTTGTTGATACAGCACCTATTATGGGACAAGCTGTTATGGATACAAAAATCAATCAATTTAGAAGAGCAGGTATCTCTGAAGAAGCTATTGACAAATGGATTGAAGATGAGATACGGAAGAGGAAGGAGAAAGAACTAGCAGAAAAAACCAACACATACGTCTAATAAAAACTATGGAAGAAATGGATTTCTCTGAATTTTCTATTGAAGACTTAGAAGCTACATTAGAAAAAAGGAGATCAGGTGCTGAAGTATCTACGGATATTCAACAAGAACCTGAACAAGAACAACCTTCTACGGAAGGACAAAGTGGTGTTCGTAGCATGGAGCAAGTCTACCAAGACCGAATGGCTGAAGGTAGAGACCCACGAAGACCTGGAGTTATAGGCACTGCCCAAGACATACTTGAAGGTACAGGTAGAAATCTATATGGAAATGCTGCGCCTGTTGTAGGTATAGCAGATACACTTATAGATACTATTAATTTTGCTTCAGCTGATGGCGGTAAATATGATATCCCTAAACTACCTAAATATGAAAGTGATGTTAGCACAGCTATTCGTAATATCTCAGGTCTTGTTATACCTTCATTAGGTCTTAGAGCTAAATTATTACATGCTGGTGCTAAGGCACACGCATCAGGACAAGCAGCACCTTGGTTACAAAAACTAGGTAACAGTAAATCATTTGAATGGTTTGCTAAGTTTGGTGCTGATGCAGGTACTGGAGTTGCTGTAGATTATGTAGCTAAACAAAACCAACAAGACGATAATGTCTTTGGTATATTAAAAGACTACTTCCCTAAAACCTATCAATGGATACCTGATAGTTGGGCTACAAATAAAGATGATAGTCCAGGTGAAAAACGTGCTAAGAATGTAGCAGAAGGTGCTATTTTCAATGTACTTGCTGGTGTAGTTGAAGGGGCTTGCTTCCTTATTAAAGGTGGTAGAAGCATTAAACGTGCATCTCAATTTATATCTAAAGATAATAAGAATATAGATAATTTAGTTAAAGATGAATTTAGTGATGTTAAATTCTCCGATAAGAAGATTGAAGATGAAGTACTTAGAGGTTATGCTAGAAAGGAAAAAGAATTAAACCTTTTAAATGAATACTATATTAGTAAAGGGGAGCCTCCTATTGATTGGAATAAATTCGATGAAGGTGAGACTTTAGTTAGAACTAAAGATGCTGATGGTATTATAGGAGCAGGTGCAGACGCTGCTCAAATACAAAATAATTTAGATTCTAGTTGGTGTCGCATTGGTAATTTAATACATGAAGCTGGTAGAAAAGAAGGCATTGAATTACAAAACTTATCTAATAGAACACTTGTATCTGAGCTTTCAAATCAATTAAAAGAAGCTGGACTTGTTAGTAAGCGCTTGCGTAATAACAAAACAATCTCAGCTAATATGATGGATGCAGCAGGTAAGAAATTAGCAGCTACAATATTAGATCCTAGGGTATCTACAGATGAAATTATAGGTATCTTTGATGAATTCAAACGTTCTATTGATGGCTCTGCTATTAGAATTACTGGTAAGAAAGGTATCAATGCAGCTGTTAAAGCTTTAAAATTTCAATTAGCTGATCTAGACGTACAAAAAGCTAGAGCATATTTACTCACTTCAGAAGCTGGTCAAGTAGCAGATATGTCTGAAGGTGCTAGATTGATGGAAGATAACATCTCTGTTCTGAGAACTGTTGATGCTATGGCAGATCGTTTAGAAGTACTAACTGTAGAAAAAGGATTAGCTAATTTTGAAGCTGGTTCTATGCTTTCTAATATGACTGATTGGAAGAATGCGGTAGAAACAGGTGATAAAGAAGTTATTAATGCTACAGCTGATGCAATATTAGGTAATTCTAATTCTAAATTAACAGAGATTATACCTAAAGCTAAGGAGTGGACTAGTACATTAAAAGAAGTAGCTAGAGAAAACCCTCAATTTCTCAGACCATTACTATTAGCTAATGAATTTACTGATGGTAATGTAGATAGTATGTTTAAATTACATCAGTGGGCAGGTGATAATCTAGCAACATTTAGAAAAGCTTTATATGATGGCAATCCTAATGTACCCTCAATTATAAATAAAGCTATGTGGAGTAATTTATTTAACTCTGCATTATCAGCTATATCAACACCACTAAATGCTGGTGTAGGTAACTTAACTGGTTTACTTGGAAAAGGTTCTGCTACTATTGTAGGAGCTGTAGCTCATGGTGATCTAGCTAAAGCTAAGAAAGCTATGGTAGCTCACTTTGCAGTAGATGATACCTTACAAAAAGCTACAGATCATTTAAGATTAGTCTTTAGAAAAGCAGCTAATAATCCTAAAGAAGTCAGTTATGTAATGCGTGATGATATTGCTATTCAAGAAGCTAAAGGTTTAGATGCTCTTAGATCTTGGGCATTCGCTGCTTCTGAAAATGGTGAAGACGGTGGTTTAATGATGCTGAGTGTCTATGATGATTTAGATGCTTTATCTAGAGACCCTGTTCTCAGGTTTGGTGGTAATAGTATGACAGCATTAGACGGATTCTCTAAATCAGTGCTTGCTAGTACAGAAGCTAAGTATCGTGCATTCAATAAACTAGCTCAATCAGGTGACGAGATAACTGAAGCAAGTTTTAAAAAAGCAACAGATGAACTCTATGAAACATTTATAGATTCTAACGGCATGATTAAAAATGATGCTGTAGACTTTTCAACAAGTGAAATAGCATTAAACGCTAGCTCACCTATTACAGAAGGTATGAATGAATTCATTAAACGATTCCCTGCTGCTAGATCCTTCATATGGTTCCCTAAAACTACTGCTAATGTTATAGATACATTTGGTAAGTGGAGTCCTGCAGGTGTATTATCTGCTGATTATCAGAAGATGTGGGGTCCATTAGGAATGAAGAAAACATCAGATTTCTCTATGGATGAGATAGTTGAAATACTGCAAAGTAAGGGTAAACCGATTGACGATTTTGCTTTAGATACTTTTGAAACTATTAGATATGAAGTTAAAGGTAAAGCTGCTATAGGCAGTTTAATGGTTACTATGGCTGGCATGTCTATGGCTAATGATAGGTGTACAGGTACAGGACATTATAACAAAGCTGTACAGAAACAACGTATTCGAAGTGGATGGAAACCTAAATCATGTAAAGCACCAGGTACTAATAAACAAATCAGTTACGAATGGATGGGTCCAATAGGAGATTGGTTATCGTTAACAGTTGATGTTGTTGATAATTTTGATAGTTTATCATCTTCTATACAAGAAGATTTATACAGTAAATTAACTTTTGTATTAGGCTCAGCTGTTACTAACAGATCAGTTCTATCACAATTAGAACCTATGTTTGATGTCTTACAAGGTAATGGTGCCGCTGCTTCTAGATGGGTAACTTCATTTGGTAATAACTTTGCACCTTTAGGTAGCTTAAGAAATGAATTAGGTAAAGTCATGTATCCCCAGTTACGTCAAATACGTTCTGAACTTGATGATCACTTAAGAAATAGAAATGCTTGGTTAGATGCTGTAGATCCTGAACGTTCCCTCACTTCGGTAGTTGATCCTATTGACGGTAAAGAGATAGGTAAGGAGGATAACTGGTTCCTTAGAGTATGGAATAGAGGACCAATTAAAGTACATTCTCAACCATCTAAAGAAAGACAATTCTTAATTGATATAGAATTCAATAGTTCACCAACTATGAGGATGAGTCAGAGAGGTGTTGTCTTAGAAGATCATGAGATAACTGCTATTAATTCTAAGATGGGTGAACAAGGTATTTATAAAAAACAAATAAATGAAATAATGAAAGATGCTAATAGACTAACTTATACTGATGGAAATGGTAACACTTACAAAGGATTTAAAAACATTATACAAGCTCAACGTAGAGGTTTAATATCTTCTGAAATATTAGATCATACAAAGTATGCTAATATATTTTCTAGACTTAGTTTAGCCTATTCCAAGTGTAAACGTTTAGCTGAAGATTCATTAGGTGAACCAATTAGATCTGGTATTAGAGCAAGAGAGTATTCTAAAATAAATGCTGATTATAATACAAAAACTAATAGATTAAACCAACTCTATGAAGATTCTGGATTAAACAAAACACTAAACATAGCTAAATGACTTATTCAACGGAAGTTAGCCACACTCAGACAACAACAGGTAATAGGGATTTCTCTGTTACCTTTCCATTCCTTGCTGTTACTGATTTAAAGGTTCAACTAGGTGGGGTTACTAAGACAGTAACCAACGACTATACTATTGTTCAATCAGGGGCTAACACCGTTGTTAATTTCAACACAGCTCCTGCTGACAACTCAACCATACGTATCTTTAGAGATACAGATATAGATGCTATTGAAGCTACATATGCAGCAGGTAGTTCTATTAGAGCAAAAGATTTAAATGATAATAATACACAGCTATTGTATGCTGCACAAGAGTTTGGTACATTAAAAGACGATAACTCTGTGTCTTTCTCTTTAGGTAATAAAGGGGATGTCACTGTTAATAGTTCTTCATCTTGGAGTTTAAATACTAACTCTGTTGAATTAGCTAACATGGCAGATGTCAGTGTAGGCACTGCAGAGTTAGTTGATAGTTGTGTGGTTAATAGTAAGGTAGCGGCTAATGCTATCCAAACAAGCTACATACAAGACAATGCTATCACTATTGCCAAGATGGCAGATGATAGTGTTAGTACAGCTGAAGTTGTTAATAGTTCTGTAACACTAGCTAAGTTAGCTACAGCAGTAGCAAACTCATTGAACCCTGTTGGTACTGTCATATGGTATGCTGGTTCAGCAGCTCCTGCAGGTTATTTAAAAGCCAATGGAGATAGTATTGCAAATGGTAGTGGTACAACACAAGGTATTACTGCTAACTTTAGTGAATTATATGCTGTAGTAGGTAGTACATTACCTGATTTACGTGGTGAATTTATAAGAGGTTGGGATGATGGTAAAGGTACTGATAGTGGAAGATCTATTAAAAGTACTCAATCTGGCCAGAATGCTCAACACAATCACACTGCTAGTTCAAGTTCTTCTGTAACTGACCCAGGCCATACTCACACTTATGTGGATGTATATGCTGGATATACGAATTACAGACCTTGGCCAGCCAGTAATAATGATGCTGCTGCTAGAGATGCTGATACTGGATCAAGCACCACAGGAATATCAGTATCAACTACAACAACAATAGCAAATCAAGGTGGAAACGAATCAAGACCAAGAAACGTAGCTCTTTTAGCCTGCATTAAATATTAAAACATGACCGTAACAACTGAACATTATTATACGGGTAACAATTCCACCACTACTTACGCGTACACATTTCCATATTATAAGACGTCAGACATCAAGGTTACTTGGGATGGCGCACTAAAAACTGAATCAACACATTATAACGTATCTGGGACTAATATCGTTTTTACTAGCGGTAATATACCTGGGAATAACGTTGTCATACATATTTATAGACAAACTGATGTAGACACATCCAAGGCAACATTTGCTCCAGGGTCTTCTATCAGAGCTACCGATTTAAATAATCAAGGTACACAATTATTATACTCTGCCCAAGAAGAACAAGGACAATTAATAAAAACAGCTGAGATAAAAGATGGAGCTATTACATCTGCTAAGATTTTAGATGGTACTATAGCTACAGCAGACATAGCAGATAATGCTATTACTGCAGCAAAGTTAGCAACTAATTCTATAGATGCAACTAACCTAGCAGCTAACTCTGTAGGAGCTTCTGAATTAGCAGATAATGCTGTTGATACTGCAGCGATAGTTGATGATGCTGTTACCTCTGCTAAGATAGCAACAGGTGCAGTCATAGCTGATGGATTAGCTTCTAATGCAGTTACAAATGCTAAACTAGCAACAGGTGCTGTAACAGCTGATGAGATAGGATCTTCTGCTGTAACTGCAGCTAAGATAGATAGCTCAGCAGTAACAGCTGCTAAGATAGCAACAGATGCTGTAACAACTGCTAAGATATTAGATGCTAATGTAACAACAAATAAGATAGCTAATGATGCGGTAACAATAGATAAGATAGCAGACAATGCTGTTGACTCTCAACACTATGTAGATGGATCTATAGATACTGTACACATAGCAGACCTAGCTGTAACAGCTGCAAAGTTTGGAAGTAATGTAATTACTAATGCTAAGATGGCTGATGATTCAGTCGGAACAGCTGAGATAATTGATGCTAATGTTACTACTGCCAAGATTGCAGATAACGCTGTAACAATGGCCAAGATAGGAGCTGGTGCTTTACCTACTGATATTACTGTAGCAAGTGCTAACTTAGTAGATGGTACAATAGTTACAGCTGATATAGCAGATGATGCAATTACTCAAGCTAAAATGGCAGATGATGCAGTCGGTACTGCTCAGATTTCTGGCAACGCTGTTACAACAGTTAAAATTCTTGATGATAATATAACTCAAGCTAAAATAGCAGCCGGCGCAATCGGTACAACTGAGTTATCTAATAACGCCGTAACAACCGCAAAGATAGCCGATGCTGAACTCACAACGCTTGCTGGTATGCAGTCAGGTACTGCTTCTCTTTTGGCGGGCTCTACAGCTCTTACCTCTACTCTTACGGAGCTTAACCTGTTGGATGGCAAGAGCGTCGTCACGGCAGTTAGCGGTAGCTCTACTGACGTTCAGTTACCAACTGCAAAAGCCGTTAACGATCAGATAGTTAACCTATTAAATGAAGCTGGTGGTTTTGTACCAATAGCTAATGAGGTATCTTTCCCTAACGCTAACCCTGATCCTAATGATGGTACAGGAACCATTGTGTCTATTGCAGACGCAGGTGGTGTTGTAGTCAACGGCTCTGGTGTAAGTACAACAGGTAGGACTTTAGGTGGTGCAACAGTAACCATCAATGGTATTGACTCTTCTCTTAATAGCACTACAATTGCTGCTGGTAAGGGGATGTTGGTACAGACAACAAGTACGTTAAATACATATACATATCATAGACTCGTAGTAGATGAAGCTGGTGTAGCAACAGCTCAGTCTTTAGTTACTAGCTTTAATGAAAGATACCGTGTAGGATCTAGCAACCCATCATCTAGTAATGACGATGGAGACTTATTCTTTAATACCTCATCTGATAAGATGTTGGTATATAAT
>Ga0181420_1001120_pt1 | contig 10277 bp, 23 predicted proteins | sample 43SPOviralmetaG_FD_130145 | JGI IMG/M metagenome (GOLD analysis project Ga0181420, IMG submission 130145) | Marine viral communities from the oligotrophic San Pedro Time Series (SPOT) site, San Pedro Channel, CA, USA - 43 SPOT_SRF_2013-05-22 | ecosystem: Environmental > Aquatic > Marine > Strait... | reverse complement strand
TAAAATACTCGCACCCTTACACCTCATATGAGGTCTTCATGGTTCTGGAGGTTACGGAACCGATCGGCTATGAATGGTACCGAGGCCACCCCCTGTACACGCACGAGATTTCTCTCAAGCTGTGGGAAGTAACCGAAGCGCCCGGTCACACGCACTGGGCACCATCCAATGTCTATGAGATTGTTTGATATGAAAGTCGGTGACTTAGTACGGGTTGGTAATAGAAAGACACGCAAGGGTTTTCTCCACGAGACCCAAGTGGGTGTGGTCATCGACGTAGACGCAGAGGTCTTCCCTGAAGCGCCGACAATCACTGTTGTTTTTTCCTCTGGCCCACACATATTCATAGAAAGAGACTTAGACATAGTCAATAGCGGTTAACTCCTACTGTTTGGTGCCTATAGTTTTATTGTAGAAGGACAGTATGAGAGGTGGACATGAAAGTCGGTGATTTAGTTGGGTTTCCTGAGACAGGTTACACTGCTTTGATTTTAGAGCAGGTCCAGGCTTACGGAGACGGCGCTCAGTACGACCACGTACGCCTGTTGGTTACGCAGAAGGTTGACTTTAAGAACCCAACTTGGATGAGCATGCATGAACTCAAGCGATGTGCGGAGGTAATCAATGCAAGTCGGTGATTTAGTTAGGCTTCTGGACGACCCAGAAGTTCACGGGAACAACGGAGAGATTCCCCCTGATGCTATTGGCATCGTGGTCGAGGAACCTTCAACCGCCTGCTTCCAGAAAGGTGGTACGATGCCATCGATGTGGGTCCAATGGAATGGACGATGGGATTGGGACTCAATGTTCGTCGAGGACTTGGAGGTTTTATGATGAATTACAATGATTTAAGTGACGAGGTACGTGAAGCACTCATGGAGTGCTGTACTAATAAGTGCCTGGATGATGAAGAAGACTTTGAGGAAGTCATGGCCACAATCGGTATAGTCATTGCACGTTGGCTTGAAAGCAGATGTGAAGGCTGTCGGTAGAAAGTGGTTAACTCGACAAACTAGGTTCCTATAGTTTAAATATGTTGAAGAGGAACCCTATTAAAGACATTCCGATTGGTACGCTTGTACGATTTGTTAACGCACCGCCTAGATGGAAGGGAGAAGACCCTCGCCCACCCGGCCATGGTATCTTAGGAGAAGTGGCTGTGGTGCTGGATTATTGTGGGTCTGATGCTCATGGGTGGGGAGGAGTGTACATGCTACATCAGCTCTCTAACAGTGAGCAATATATGCACTGGGGTGATTTCATGGAGATTATTCAATGAGAGTCAGAGACTTACTCGAAGGCTGCTTTTTCTTTTTGCAGATGACATGCTTACTTTACATCATGTCGTGTCTATAATATGTACTTGCCAAGCTACGTACCAGTATGTGATGTCACTTCTGGAATGTTGATCAAGTGCAGGTCTTACTCCACGGGCATCTCTATACCGGGTATAGTGTTAAGAGTCCTAGAGCGTACGGGATATGCAGTCGTTGTCGATGTCGAGGGCGAGGAGTTTATGACGTCGACCCTCGGAGTGGAGTTGTGGGAATGAGAAGGCTAGCTATTGTAGCGCTTATAGTAATGTTAAGTGCATGTGATGTGCGGATACACACACCCGTGGCCTCTCCGCACTCAGACGCCTACGTGGTCTATGAAGAGGCGCATTGGTATGCAGGACAATGCATATACCAGTATGATAACCCATATCCATATTCACCTGAATGGTGTGATTCATATGGAGATGGCACTACATGTTGTGTCTGGAGTAATGACTATTGGCAGTACGAAGAGTGGTGTCAGTGGGAGAGTGATTGGTGTTGGGAATATAATGGTGGATGGTAGCTTGACTACCCTCCAACCGTTCTTATAGTTACTGTGTAGCCAAGGTGAGGAGATAACACGATGAGCTATTATGGTCGCAGCCGTTATGAAAATCGCAGCAACGTATCGAGCCCTGCTCTCAAAGAATGCATTGACACCCTGTCGAAAAATACAGGGCTCACTCCCTGGGAGAAGGGCTTCATTGATTCTGTTCTCAAGTCTTACGAGAAGTATAAGGGCCTGACTAGCGCGCAGCACAGTACCGTACAGAAGATAGCGGACAAACACTCGGCTGAGAAGAAGGCCGCGCGCGGAGCATGGCAAGATAATTGGAACGCTGACATGCAATCCAAAATTATCTTCGCCGCCAACTATTACAAGGCGAACCCACCATATTACAGCGATGCAGCGGAAAGAATCCTTAGTGATCCTAGTTATATACCATCTGCTAAGCTCTATAAGAAGATGGTCGATAATCCATTCGTTCAGCGAGCTATGAAAGTTGCTTCGGAAGCGCCTAAGTATCTGGCTGGAACAATGGCTAAGGTCCGCAGCAATGCATTGACAGGCATGCACCGTGACCTACGGCCTCTACGCAATTGTCTCGTTATGATTGTGCATGTCGAGCCTGTCGTCTGGAATGCGACACGAGGCACCCGGAAGGTTACAATCCTCCCAATTGGTACCTCTAAGACAATAGCAACGGAAGAGAGATACCTCAAGAAAGCGAAGGTTTAGTGATGTTCGATTGGTCTATGAAGCCCCCTAAAGTAACCTATAACTACTATTGTGGTTCATGCGGTTGCAAGTACCTCAACAAGCCCGGTTCAACTCGTGCCGCCTGTCATGCTAATTGTACAGCTTGCGGGAGCAGCCGTATAATTCGTTACGAATGGGCAAAAGATTAGTTAACTATCCTAAACTGGTTACTACAGTTTAGTTGTTGAGGCACTGTGGCGGAATTGGCATACGCAACAGACTTAAAATCTGTCGCCCTTACGGGATTGAGGGTTCGAGTCCCTCCAGTGCTACCATTCATCTTTTCAATGATTAGGAGAAAATCAAGATGTCAGCGTTTACCTTTATTTATGCGTTTCTGTCCCTTTTTAGTATTACCTACTCGGCTTTGCGATAAAAGCGCTTAACTTGGTTCATCTGGTTCCTACAGTTATTCTGTAAGCAAACAATATAGAGGAGAGCCCAATGGCTGTCGATTTCAAAACTTTTAGGCAAGTTGCCCCCCATGTCATTGCTGTTAAGAAGCCTGTGCTTCTCCGTGGCCGCCATGGCGTAGGCAAGTCGGAGGTCGTGTACCAGATTGCAGCAGACCTGGGTCTGGCTGTCGTCGAGCGACGCGCATCTCAGATGACTGAAGGAGACCTCATCGGCCTCCCTAAGACCGACGGCGACGTCACATCTTTCTGTCCACCCGATTGGTTTCAGGAATCCTGTGACTATGCCCGCGTCCTCTTCTTTGATGAGGTTGACCGTGCTGTGAACGAGGTCCGGCAGGGTCTCTTCGAGCTTACTGATTCCCGTAAGCTGTTTGGCCGCCGTCTGCATCCTGAGACTGTCATCATTGCCGCTGTGAATGGTGGTGAGCATGGCTCTCAGTATCAGGTCGGCGAGATGGACCCGGCTGAGCTAGACCGTTGGACTGTGTTCGATGTCGAGCCCTCAGTAGAGGATTGGCTGGACTGGGCCCAGGGTAATACTAACGAAGTCGTTTGGGACTTCGTTAATCAAAACCGTTCACATCTTGAGCACGTTGGCGACTATGAGCCAAGCAAGGTCTATCCTTCACGGCGCTCTTGGAAGCGCTTGAATGACTGCCTTGTCAGCGCTGAGATGTTGGGTGAGGAGTACAACTCTCTGGTATACCAGCTTTCCTGCGGGTTCGTCGGTATGGAGTCGGCCATCGCCTTCAATGACTTTGTCCAGAACTACGAGCGACAGGTCACTGTCGAGATGATTCTTGATCAAGGTAAGATTGATAAGACTAGCAGCTTCGGTATCAATGAGCACTGTGCTCTAATTGATAAGCTGGATGCCAGTGACGTCTTCAACGCTGAGCTTGACGACAATCAAGTCCAGAACCTCTCCGATTACTTCGTTACATTGCCCTCTGAGGCTGCAATGAAGCTGTGGACAGCGCTGGGGACAGGTGACCAATCTAATGTCATCTCGCTTCACAAAGCAACGTCCAGTGATGGCACTAAGGTCTCATCACGTATGGTGGAGATGCTAACTGGTAACAAGAATGGCTAAGTAAAGGAGATTATTGGGGAATAATACATGGTTAGGTACCTAGTTGATACACCATAACAACTAACTAACTGTAATGATTTGGGTACTGCGTGTTTTCTTGTATAGGCGTAGAGTTCACGAGAGCGAGAACACAAAACAAGATAGCAAGGCTGCTCTGCGATGCCGTCAGCCCTTCTAGGTACCATTCTCCAATAATCCCTTTACTGCCATTATACCGTTCCTATTGTTAATCTATGGAGGACAAAAACATGTTCAACTTAAATGACCACATTTTCCGGCTGCTCCAGCGCGAACCATTCTTTGCTTCGCTTTCACGTCGCATCGAGAAGTCAGCTTCCGATGCTGTGCCAACCGCCGGCGTCCGTGTCAACCCTGATACCGGATACTTTGAGATGGTTTACAATCCAAAGTTCTTCGAGGGGCTGACGGATGACCAGCGCTCTGGAGTGTTGGTACATGAGTTCTATCATCTAGTCTTTGAGCATGTTACTGGTCGACTGCCAGACGAGCTAGAGGGTGCGATGGTAAAGCCGACACCTCGACAGCGCTCTCTCTTCAAGCTATGGAATATTGCAGCAGACCTGTCTATCAACTGCCTCATCGGTCGCTCTAACCTGCCCGATGGTTGCTGCTTCCCCGGAGAGGGCCAGTTTGCAGAGCTGTCTGGTCATCAGACCGCTGAGTGGTATTATGACGCACTGAAAGAGATGGTCGACAAAGACCCCGACGGCTCAGATGGCGAGGGCGATGGCAAGGGTCCATTCGACCCCGATGCAGCAGGCCAGTTTGATTCACATGATGATTGGGGCGGTGAGGCACTAGACCCCGTTGTGGAGGAGATGGCCAAAGAACGACTCCGCGAAGCTATGCAGAAAGCCACCGAGGAGGCTTCAAAGTCTAATAACTGGGGCAGTGTATCCGCGTCTGTGCGGCGTGATATTATGGAGCGCCTGCAAACGCATGTAGACTGGCGCAAGGTGCTACGCTGGTTCGTAAAATGCTCCCAGCGCTCTAACAAGCGCTCGACTCCCAAGCGCTTGAACAAGCGCTATGCGTACATCCATCCAGGTCGCCGTGTTGAACGTGTGGCTAACATTGCCGTAAGTATTGACCAATCCGGTTCAGTGTCCGATACAATGTTGGCTAGTTTTTACTCTGAGCTTAACAAGCTGTCCGAGGTTGCTACATTCACTGTGGTCCCTTTCGACACCCGCGTCGCCGAGGATAAAGTATTTGTCTGGAGAAAGGGAGAGAAGCGTAAGCGCGAGCGTGTCATGTATGGAGGTACCTGCTTCAATGCTCCCACTGAGTATGTGAATAAGGGCACCTACGATGGTCATATTGTTTTGACTGACATGTGTGCCCCCAAGCCTAAGCGGTCGACCTGCCCCAGGATGTGGATGACTGACAAGGCCAATGGTAACCGACCATATTTCAAGACTAATGAGCGTGTTGTTATTGTTGACTAGGAGTCAATCATTATGGAAGTCAGTACAATCTTAAATTATTTAGCAGCGAGCAATATTATTGCCGCCGCCCTCTTCGTCGCCTACGTCGTCTGGTCTGACCACCGATGTCGTAGAGGCGGGGCATACCGAAAAAGGTATTAGAATGAAGCGTTTAGCTCATGTTCTGATTGCAGTAGCCACTGGTATCGAGCAAGCCAGTCTAGTATGGGAGAGCTTGAAGTCTCCGCCTGTACAGCCTAGCCAACCCTCTTCGGAAGGCCGACAGATTGGCTTTAACCCACCGACCCAGAAGGAGAACACGGACCTACGAGAAATTTTTGCTCGCGATGCTTAACTCACATACGTATGTGACTATAGTTAAGAGGAGCAAGGGGCCGTAAAACTCGGCCCTACGATTTTTTTTTCCGTTGAACCCTATGCCCCCATATCCACCTGATATACCGGACCCTAGCCGATGGACATGTTACCGTGTTTTTTGGACTCAGTATGACGGTACTGTAACTGACCAACTATATAGTTACAGGCCCAAAGCATTAGCGAAGATGCGTTTGATGTTAGCAGCCGGCGCTTGTGCTTGGTATAGGGCCGAGATAGGAGATGATGATGTACCGTTTTAGTAATGAATACAGCTACTTACATGCGCCACAACCGACAGACACGGGCCATCCCCCATGGGAGTGTAAAGCACATGAATCCGATGAACCGGAAGAGACATGTGATAACGAGTCGGAATCACACGTGATTATCATTCAGCTATAAAACGCTTAACTGTCAGAGTTGCGTTACTACGCTTTGTATATGGAAGAGCTAAACTTAAAAGCCGGCGACATTGTCGTCGACAGTGATGAGGGCCTGACCGGAGTTATACAAAGCGTTGAGCTTCAACACCACGCCGGCCTGCTTCTAGGTAGTATCCGCGTGCATTGGATGGGGTTGGGTACATTTTCAACCTCGCCGGCTCAAGCGCTCGAAGCTTTAAGGGCCGGCGATTGGACAGTGCAAAAAAACCTAATAGAATCAATTGGTTTGGTGATTCCTAAAAAGAGTTGTTAACTCGGCCATATTGGTACCTATACTTAAGTTGTCCCCAGCAGAGGAGAAAGGACATGACTCGTAAACACTTTCAAATGATTGCCAACATCGTCAAGAACATTGATGACCCCAAGATTCGTCATGAGGTTGCCATGAACTTCGCTAGCGCTCTCAAGAATGAGAATCCGCGCTTCGATATCAGCCGCTTCGTCGGCGCATGTGACAGCTACGCGACCGTTGACTCGGTTAAGGTTCAGTTCTAATGGGCAAGGTGTTTCTGCTGCTCGCCGTCTTTGCGGCGGGCTACCTTTGGGGCGACATCGCCCTCTCATTCGCCATCGACGTATGGCAAGACGTTGCGGAATCCGCACGCCCCAAGCTCGAAAAGGCCATGAGATGATTAACGGCGCTTACAGCACAATCGACTCCCCGCATACTAAGATGACCTCCCTCAAGTGGACGGTCGCCAAGGTCTGCAAAGAGATTGACGCGGTCATGGACAAACTTGGAGAAGAAAACTATTGTCCTTACGAGGACTTAGAGCGAATCCAAGAAAAACTTCTCACCTTGGCTGATTAGCCCTTAACTAGGGCCTAGTGGTACCTATACTTAAGGTGTCGAAGGAGACAATGATGACAATGCTAGCCCGTGAGGCGAAAGTTCAATCCGAGAGGCTTCCGATGCCCGCCGATGTCGCGCAAGCGCATCAAATGTGGCAGCTAGGCATTGGCTCAGTCCGCCCCTATGCCACGTGGCATGCTAAACTAGCGCGCACCGAGGTTAGCCGGCTGGTCGCTGAGTTCAACCTCAAGGCCCATGGTGAAGGTACCTTCGCCTCTGATGGCTGGTTCGATGGCATGAAAGTGCTCAATATCGTTGTGGAAACTCCCGCCGGCAACCTGATAAAGCTCAGGTGGCACGACGGTAATCAGGGATTCATGAAGTGCCTGCCATCAGCCGGCGCAAGCAAGCTTTCGCCGAAAGATTTGATTTAACCCTTAACTAGCTTTGAAGCGTACCTATCTTTTAGATGTACCAGAGAACAAGGAGGCCTAACATGGCCCGCGACATTAACAACCCGATTCTTCACGCTCAAGCCGTCGAAAACTTTAACGACTTCATTCTGCCGATTGTAAAGCAGGGAATGGAGCAAGACGGTGAGCCCGATTACATCGCGCGCTCGGAGGCTTGGAACAACTGGACCGACTCGCTCTGCAAGGATGGCCAGATTTCAGACTGGCAGTATGAGAACTGGTCTCACCCCGATAGCTGCGGAGATTAAAAGCATGGAGCAGCAACCCAAAGTCGGAGACCTTGTACAGCTTCGCGGCGCTTACTTTGACAATGCCATCGGCGTAGTCACAGGCCGCATCTATTCATGGGCTGCGATGGCTGACTCCTTCATTGTCCGGGTCGACGAGCGTGTCACCCATCATGCACCGCGAGAGCGCATGCACGTGCTATCAAGGCCCTAGAGTTTTTTGCTCGCGCGTACGTAATAATTTTTTGCCCGCGTATGTGATTTTTTTTTGCACCCGCCCTTTACTCGCATCAGATGGTGCCTATTGTTTAGGTGTTGGCAGTACAAACACCCAGGAGAGACCGACATGGCGAAGATGACCCTTAAGAACAACGCACGACGAACCGAGCACAACCGGGCCCGCGTCCAAGTTCGACCCAGTGCCAAGGTCATGCCCCACAAAATCGTTCATCGTGCATGGTTGCCCGATGGCAATCAGGTCGCCATCGCCCGCATTAATGACCTGTACGTCGTACAGCGATTTGATGCCTCTGAGCGGCCCGTCGGCGCTGCTAGCAAGTATGTGGGCGGCTCGGCGCAGAGTCAGGCCATGGCCTTCGCTCATTCCCTCACCCGCTGCTAGGAGGGCGCTATGCCTGACTTCATCCATCCATCAGACCGTGTCGAGTTCGGTGTATGTGATAGTGATAGCTATTGCATCACCCCCGGACGCTCTCGGAAGCTGAATGTCCACTGGGCCCAAGCTGCCACGGGCTACTGGGCTCCGGTGCTAGCTATCTGCAAAGGATGCGCTAGACGGGCCCGAAAGGTCACCACGGGGCGCAAAGTCCTAAAACCTCAATGATTCCGAGGGTCTTAAAAAAAAAGACCTTAAATCAAAATAAAACGCCTCTACCCCTTGATTGAGCCTCAACGGTTCTTATTATTTAGGTGTAGCAGAGAAACCCTTTTCAAAGACCCCCCGGAGCTTCAATGTCCTTCACTCTCTTCAATGTCGCCGCTTCTGTCCTCATCCTCTCCAAGTCCGAGCAAGCGGAGCAGGCTGATATCTTTCAAGCTGGCTTGACGATTGACGAAGACGGTGCCCGCACCACGACGCCAGAGGCCGACGATGCCCTCGACAAGCTAGTCCGCTCCAACATGCGGCTAGCTATCTCCATCGCTCGCAAGCATCAGCGGAATAGCCTAGACCTAGAGGACCTCATAGCGGAAGCAATGACTGGTATCATGCGAGCCGCCGATACCTTCGATGGCTCTAAGGGCGCATCGTTCACCTCTTACTCCGCGCAATGGATTCGGGCTAACGTCCAGGCCTTCGTTCAGGAGAACTGTGGCACTGTCCGAATCGGCACCCGTACCGGCAAAAAGCTATACGCTTCCCTGCCTCGTCTTCGTCGCCAGTTCGGTGACGAGCTGACCCCAGAGGTCATTGCGCGAGAGCTAAGCGTCGACGTTGCAGACGTCACGGCTACGCTTCCACTTCTTGGTGCACGTGCGGCATCCCTTAACGCTCCCCTGAGTCAGGACGGCGGTACCTTCGGTGATTTGATTGAGGGTAATGATATGGGACCTGAAAATAAACTAGACCGGACTCGCAACGCTGAGGCCATCGTTTCCAGCCTCTCGACTTTTGCCGATAGTCTTAACGAGAGAGAGCTAGATATTTTCAATGGTCGGGTTATCAATGAGGTGACCGGCTCTGACACTATTCCAGCCGCCGATATTGCTTCTGTACATGGAGTGACGAAGCAGCGAGTCTCTCAATTGGAGAGCCGCATTAAGAAGAATCTCCGCGCTCACTTCGTGCGCGAGTTCGGTGATGCCATCACGGATATGATGGGAGCTTAAGCCTGGGTAGAAAAAACCCTTTCATATCAAACAAGTGGGGAAGGGTAGGAGTAAACACCGGGATATATATATAGTCACTTAGCCTTATACATAAAGGAGAGTGACAAGAGAGAGGCAAATTACCCTCTCAATATTATACCCCCGCGTTTCGCATCGTCTAGGGTAGACAATACATTTATGGTTCCTATGTTATATAAGGAGCTTACACGAGCTTGCCCCGTAGAGGCAAGGGAGGCCCACGAGAATGACATATGTACTGGCACTTATTATCTGCGTATTCGCCGGCCTTATCCGCGCAACTATGCAAGACATCGACCGGCTTATTGACGAGCTGACCGGAGAAAAGAAGTGAGCTGACCTTAACAGAATTGCTAAAACATGTTACAATCTTATCCGGTGGGTAAGCTCTTGTATTCACAGGACTTAATCTGTCAAGGGGTTTGTTACACTGCTGTAACCGATAAAATCTCTTGACAGATATTTCCGTTGGCCGGGGTACCCCCCCTCCCCCCGGGGGAAAGTATGTCCCCGGGAAATCAGGGTTAGCCCCAATCCTGGCCATGTACATTTGCAATGCG
>Ga0181420_1001114_pt1 | contig 10310 bp, 11 predicted proteins | sample 43SPOviralmetaG_FD_130145 | JGI IMG/M metagenome (GOLD analysis project Ga0181420, IMG submission 130145) | Marine viral communities from the oligotrophic San Pedro Time Series (SPOT) site, San Pedro Channel, CA, USA - 43 SPOT_SRF_2013-05-22 | ecosystem: Environmental > Aquatic > Marine > Strait... | reverse complement strand
TTGAAATTTTTCTAGAGAAATAGACAGACACCATTAATAAATAATTTGAAATTGTTTTATCAAAAATACACTAAAAACCACAATAATTTATTAATTTGAAAACATTATAAATTAATTTACACTGTAAAAAAAAACCCTTATTCATTTAATTTGAAAAGGTTATATCAAAAATACACTAAAAACCTACAAAAACACAATGCCAATGACTGAAGCACAAATGTTTAACAAGATTAACTATCAAAAGAAACAAACAGCATATGCTTGGGCCAAATATTATCAAGCAGAAACACAACAATTGGTTCAGAACATTGTTGTATACAAAAAAATGGATGAACTTCCACCAGAAACACCTGACTTTGTATTGGAACAACTCAGAGAATTAATGATTGAACTGAAAAAGAAAATAGAATGCCCTATATGTATGGATATCATTGACCCTGAAAATCTAGGTATATCTAAATGTGGTCATAAGTATTGTAAGGGTTGTCTTGATAAGCAAATTGAAACAACAAACAAATGTGCTATGTGTAGAAAAACACTAAAATACAAAAAGAAATAAAAAAATACATGTAATGTAATGTATGTATAAGCAATGCTGTTATGTATCCAAATGGATATGTAGCAGCGGCGCTGCGTAAAAAAGACAAGTTTTACACTTTAAAAAATTAATTTGAAAACATTATAATTTAATTTACACTAATAAAAAAAACCCTTATTCATTTAATTTGAAAAGGTTTTATCAAAACTACACTAAAAACCAACAAAACAACAATGCCTCGTGGAAGACAAGCAAAAGCAATGAGGGCACACAACAGAGCCTGTATGGCAGGTCGGTCTACAAGGGGCTCTTCAATGGTTGCTCAATCACAAAAAGGTGGTAAAATGTATAAGAAAGGTGAAACAAGTCAAAAGCACGATTGTGAACAAAAACTCCAACAAAATATTACCTATGGAGGTATTGAATACAATATTATTCTGAGACTTGATAATGGAAAACTCATTTGTCAAGGTATTTATGATAAAAAGAAAGTATGGTGTAGTATGCAAGCTGGCAAGAAAATGGATATAACTCACGCAAAAGTAACCGATGAAAGACTAATGAAAAACATCATTGGAATGTATATGTTGAGCAAAGAACAACCTGAATTGTATGAAAGAATGAGGCAACATGAAGTTAATGTAATTATGTAAATAAATGTGTAATGTAATGTAATGTAGTAGCAATGCTGTTATGTATCCATCTTATGGATATGTAGCAGCGGCGCTGCGTAAAAAAGGTAAGTTTTACACTCAAAAAATTTAATTTGAAAACATTATACAAAAACTTATCAACTAAAAAACAACCACAACAATGGACTACAAGAAACTCTATGAAGAACAACTCAAAGAAAATGAAGAACTCAAAGAAGAACTGGAAGGGTGGAAGAGTGCTCGTGATGATGACATCAGAGAAGCAATTGGTTCTATGAAAGAAGAAAATGATGAACTGAAAGAAGAAAATGAAAAACTCAAAGCACAATGTGAGTGTGATGGTGATGGATATGCTATCAGTGACTGGTTCAATGAGAAAATGAATAAACATATTGAATGTCATTTGGGTGGAGATGGTGAATGGGGTTCTTTGGGTTTTAAGAATTTACAAGAATTTGTAGATGCTTATGATAAACTGGAAGAGAAAGCAACTGCTTGGAATATAATTAACAATGGTGCAGATTGGCAAGATTTAAGAGAATTATGTGATAAAGAAATGGCAAAAGGTTTAATTAAAACTGGTGAATGTGATGAAGAAGATTTTGAAGATTATGATTTTGGTGGTGAAAGTGATGAAGAAAGTGATGATGAAAGTGATGATGAAAGCAATGAAGAACTAAAAATGGAACTTGAAAAAGAAAGACAATTCAAAATCTTTAAGAAGCAATGGATTGAATTTAATGAAGGGGTTAATAATAAATTTACTCTTAAAGAAATAGAATATGGATTTAATAAATGGTGGGAGAAAAACAAATCAAAATTTACAAGTGATGAAGAATAAATGTAAAAACATGTAATGTAATGTAGTAGCAATGCTGTTATGTATCCAAATGGATATGTAGCAGCGGCGCTGCGTAAAAAAGGTAAGTTTTACACTCAAAAAAATTAATTTGAAAACATTATACAAAAACTTATCAACTAAAAAACAACTACAACAATGACTATCACCAATGACTATCAAGTATTTCTCAATGGATGCATCAAAAACAATGCAGTAGATTACAAAGTATTGTATGAAAATAAATGTAAAGAAAATGAAACTGTTGTTAATGATGCTAAAACATTAATTCAAAAACTACAAGAACAAGTAAAAGAATATTCAGAAAGCTGGCAAAGTATGCTTAAAGTAAATTATGAAAAAACAAAAACAATTAAATTTCTTAAAAATGAACTGAAAGACAATGAAATTGATTTACAAAAGTTTGATGAATTGGTAAAGTTTAAAGAAGATGCAGAAGAAAATTGTTCTAGTTATGCTGTGATTGAAAAACTAAATCAAGAATTCAAAACACTAGAAGAAGAATATGAAACATTCAAAAGTAGAAATGAAGAGATTGGAAATCGTGCACAAAATTTCTATAATATCATTCAAACATTGATTATCTCATTGGTTAACATGAATTCTGAATATTGTCCAGGTGATGATATTTCTATTGGAGATAACTGGAACTATCAAGTCACCGAAGAAGAAAGAAATGGTATTGAAGAAATTCTAGATGATATGAATAGAGATGATTGGAATGGTGATGATAATCACGCACAATTGAGAATTAATTTAGAAAATGAAATTGTATTTGAATACAATGATTCAGAAGAAGAAGATGAATAGGTGATATAACTGTCACAATATAAGTGTTAAATAAATGTATGTTGAGTATATGTAATCTGTATATAATCTATAAAAGATAATTATTTTATAATTATTTTTTTTTATTTTGTTGTAATATCTCTTCTGATAAATTTAAATCTACTTCTCTGTTTTTTATTATTTTATATATAACTGCTGTGTCTGGATCACACCTTGCTAATTTATTATCTGGATCTGTGATCTGTGTTCTTATACTTGTTACTACTTTAGAATTTGTTACTCTAAATGTATTTATATTATCTGAACTAAAATAAAAATCACCTCCTGAATATTGTTTATCACAAATATGCATTATAGGTAATCTTTGGCCATTATTTCCTAATGATGTTACAGAATCTATTAAATCAGATCTTATAGCATAATATGCTCCAGTTTTCATTTTTTTAGGTAAATTAACTGCTGGAATAACTATAGAATCAACAGGTTGAGTTATTGCTGGATTTATTGTTATTTTTTCATATAAATTCTCTAATCCTGAACCACTTGTTGGAGCTAATGGGGTTGGACCAATAACAAGATAACTAAAACATTGTTGTGTTGTTGACATTGGTGCTCCAAATGAATTTACTACAAATGATTGTGTATCTTTATTTACTATATTTGCATTGGTTACAATAAATGGTAATTTCTTTTTATTATCTTCAATTACTCTTGTATTAAAATTAAAATTATCTTGATCTTCATGAAATTGCTCATAAGTAAATCCTAATGTTCCCCAAATAGATCTATCCCAGGTTGTTTCATCAAAACCTAAATCACTTATTATTATTCCAGTTTTACTATCAAATACAGTAAACCCTGCAATATGTGGATTCATTGTAGAAAATGTCTGAACACCTGCAGAAGCATTTGCTATCCATGTTCCTTGTGGTCCACCCCATGATGCAGAATATCCCATTACTGCTTGACCTAATGCACCTGTATATGTTTTATTATTCTGATAAGGCATTAAACTTGGTGAATGTTCCCATCCAGTATCCCTTGGATTTATTTTATATACTTCTTTAAAAAAATCATTATTTATACCTGGAATTTTATCTCCTGTTCCTCCTGATAGTAAATTAGATTGACCTGCTGTAACTGCACAATGTAATCTAGAAAAAGTAAATCTTGATTCCACTGTATCAAAATTAAATAATGGATCATTAGCTCCCATATATCTATTTCTTATTGCTGGTGAAATATTATATGCTCCATCTACATTATTCTCAAAAGTCATTGCTAATTGTTTGTAATAATCAAATGCACCACCTCCTTGTGTTGATATACCAGACCACCCTGTCATTATTACATTTCCATAACTATTAAAATGTCTATCCCATCCTAATATCATTCCTCCTTGATCTAGATTGTAATATCTCCACTGAAATGTTGGCCCACCTGTGCCTGTTGCCGCACTTGGATTTGCTGTTAGTGTTCCATAAGTATCAAATAAAGCAAATGTTTTGTTTGGTATTCTAATAACTGATGGAGCAATACTACCTGGTGGAACTTTACCTCCAACAAGTGGAGCAAATGCTGATGTTTGTAAACACCTATGTAAATGAAGTTGTATGAATCCATTTGGTCCTTGTGTTGCAAATCCAAAACATTTATTATTTATATCAAATCCATTATTATATACATCTCGGTTTGATTTATCATATTCAAACCATATTGGTTTTGTAGAATTATCCTGTAATCTTGCTCCTCTATAATTTACATAACCTTCTGGTAGTGGATTTGGTTCAGGTGGTGCTTTTATTTCTGATGTATTATCACATCCAAAAGATGAATCTATTATAGCATTTATCTCGGTTTGTGAAGCATTTGATTCAAACTGTGGCACGTGCATTAAATGTAAAAACCTTACATTATCTCTAGTCATTCCAAATGGTTCTCCCCAATTATTATTTTCCATTAATTCTGGATATCTTCCTTGAACTTCAAATAAATTTTTAAACCATGTTAAATTTTCTCTATTATATTCAACTTCCTGTAATTCTACTATACATTCTTCTAATGTATGAGTTGTTGTTGGTTCAAATTTACCTGAGGTTGGGTTTAGAGGTCCAAAAGCTATTCCTACTGCAGGTCTTATAGGCTTATGTTCTAAATCAGTTCCTGCTTCTTGAGGCATTTCCATCATTATATTTTTATAAAAATCAAATCCTGCATCATATAAATCAGGTCTTTTAATATATATTTTTTCATATTGATTATACCAATCTAATGCTTTCTGTGCTTCAGTATATATTTCTTCACCTTCATCTGTTCCTTCCGGCCAACCCCCTGTGTTATCTGCACTTTTAGTTTGATAAGCAGACAATGTTTGATATATTTGGTCTTGTGTTGTTACTGAAAATGGTTTCCATGTTTCAGATTCTAATGTTGTTGATACTCTTTGTGTTGTTGTTGCTGGATTACCTGCTACAGTTACATTTGGTTCTTTTGTTTTTTTTAATTGACTTGTAATAGATGATGCAATATTTGATGGTGTATTAAATCCTGGTGAAACTTTAATATTTTTAGGTTCTACATATCTCTCATATAAATCTGCACTTGGGTTTAATGCATCATATGCTTGCTCCATATCTCCTGTGCCTGTTGTTGGTGCTGGGGGGTGAGCTGCATTGTCATATCTATTTCCTGCATGAGTTACTTGATTATTATATGGTTGAGCACTTTTTTGATCTCCATATAATAATAAAGGTTGTTCCCAAAAAAATGGATAATGATATAAATCTTTATTGGTTCTACAATACATTGTAAATCTAGAACAATCATGAATAGCAGTCATACAAGCCCTTGTATCACCATATCTACTTTCTATAAACAATTTCATTGGAACTGGTTCTGCTCCACCATCAAAATATATATTTACATTAGTTACATTGTGATAATCTGCTAAACATACTTGATTTTGTGTTGGCCATATTAATGGTGCTCCCATTCCTATTTCTAAAGTATTTTTCCACAAATCTTCTGATCCAACATCTTGCCCACATATTGGTTGAAATATATAACCATGACCATCTGCTGTTTTGTAATAATTTACTTCTATGTTTGCTTCATTGTCTTTTAATTCTACTGGTGGTAAATCTTCTAAAACCCATCTTTCTTTGTAATGGCTTACATCTTTTAAATTTAATGGAATTATTCCTGCTGTTCCTCCTGTTTTATCATTTAAAACCGGATATTCTTTTTTTAATGTCATTTGTCTTGGTGTATACAATATTGGATTGTTTTTGTAATCTAATATTCTTCTTCCTTGTATTTCTATTGTATCAGATCCTGCTCCTATTTCAGATATAAATGCACTTTGGACTTCTACTGTATCACCAACATTTAAATGAACTCCTTCACCTACTACATTTGTAAAATCAGAATTTGGAGCATCTGCATCAGCTGCAACCTCTATTGATTGTTGCCGATTACAATTAATTATAACACTATCAGTATAACTTGTCAATGGTGGAGCTTTGCTCATATTATATAGTATATAGATTATTTTAATTTTAAGATTTGTTTTAAAATATTCACTTGGTCACATTCTATTTTTTGATCTATTTCTCTATGTAAAAATTTATTTTTATCTACTGTATTATTTTTATGACATACACAACACATTAATCTTTTAATATCTAAATTTCTAACATTTGTATCTTGTAATTGAACCATACTTGCTCCTTCACCTTTTGATGTTTTTAAAAACCCACCCATTGATTTAAAATATTTTTTAGTAAACATCATTGTTGCTTCATGTATTTGATATTTATGTTCACAATTTATCATTGCAACTTTAAAATCTTTGTATGGATATATAAATAACATTTGATTTGATCCAACTAATCCTGGACCTTTGATTTGTGATAATTCTGAATATGAATGTTCTACATATTCTGCTGTATATATATCATCATCATCCATGAAACAAACTATCTTATGTGTTGCTTTTTTAACTAAATTATTTCTTTTTATTCCAATATTTCTTTTTTTATCTGATTTTAAATATTGAACTTTTACACCGGTTACCATCTCAAAATTTTTAATATCTTCATTATTCATAAATGGAATATCACCATCATCATCAATGACTACTTCTAATAAATGCTTTGGATATGTTTGTGACATAACATTATATGCAAATAATGGTAAAAATGTTTTTCGGTTATATGTTGGACACAATATACTAATTGGTGGTAAATGTAAATATTTATCTAATGCCATCATTCTTAAGTTGTTTTCTAATTTTGGGTTCTCATTTAAATGTTGTTGTAAATTTTTATCCATTATATATATATTATATATATATTATTTTTTTAAATTTTACTTACATATCCAATATGAGATAATTGATGGATTAAATTTATTTACATTTGCTTTTAATTTTAATAATTGAATATATTTATAACATAGTGCATTAGTTATATTTTTAAAACTTTTTGTAATTGTTATATCTTCATGAAATTTTCTAAATATATGATATTTAGTTGTTTTATTAAAATATATATTTTTATGTTTTGACATGATATATATATTGTTTTATTTTTTAAAATATACCGAATCTCCATCCAGTTTCAGGTTCAACATCCATTTTAGTTACTTTAACTTCCTCTGGTTCAGGTTTTATACATTTTAGATTTAATATTTTTAATATTGATTTTATCTCTTCTATATCTCTTTGTATTTGTTTTAAATCATATTGTATACCTATCAAACTATGGTTCACCTTGTCTATCGGTTTTAGTGGCATCAACTGTTGCATCTATATTATTAGTTGATATTTTTTTTGGTGATAAATTATTAATTATATCTTCTAATTCTTCTCCAGATTCTTGTTTTATTAATTCTAACTCTTCTTCATTTTTATATATCTTACATACATCTAATCCATTTGTTATTGCAGGCTTGGATACTTTGTATGATTTAAATCTTTTTTTAAAGGTTGATATTATATCATCATCTATTGTAGGTGATTGCTCTATTAATCTATCATATTCAGCCCTACATATACTTAGAAAGTCATGACAATTAGTTCTTCTTGCTGGATCTATTGCCAATTCTATAGATATATTTCTACCTAATTTGCTCCATGATACACCTGCCATTCTATTGCCTTCCATTATCTCTGCAACCTTTAAAAAGTTTTGTAATGTTCCTAAGATACCAGCAAATATATTTACACCTCCAACTATTGCTTGTGCTGTTGATTGTTCTGATTCTGGTATATAACTTGATAAACCTACATTTGCTGCACCAGTTAATGTTGATAATATAATTACTGGAATTGAAAAGCAATAATATCTTTTTCTATACTTCTTTTCTGATGAATTATATAACCATCTATAACAGCTTGCCTTTTCAGACCATTCAGATAATAGTCTTTCTACTTCTGGAGACCATGTTTCTAATTGCTCAGGTGGGGTTTTATTGGCCATATTTTTTATATTATATATATATATATATGATACATAAAAGTTTTAGTAAAAAAGATTTAATAGAAATTATCCATGACTATAATATGTTGATTGATAACTATACAGCACATAATAAGTGCAGCTTGTCTCATATTTTAATTGATTTTATTGATAATGAAAATAATATTGATTTTGAAAATAATATCATTTATCCATGTAAAAATAAAAATGAATTAAAAGAATATCTTAAAAATCAAAATCCTTTGAAATTATTAAATGTATCAGAGAAAAATAAAGTTATGAAATTTTGTAAAGAAGTTATTTATATGTGTAGAAATAATTATAATCTTAATAATACACCATTTCATAGTTATCAAGAAATTTATTTACAAATGAAAGATTTATTGATTCATGGAGATATACCTAGTTTAAGAAGGGCCTGTGATTTATTAAATAAATCAAATAAAATGCCCGAAGATTTATACCCTATTATGAGTCTAAATATGCAAAAAAAAATAAAAGATAAAGAAAGATACAAACAAAAACATATCACTGGACTTAAAGTATCCAAAGGCAATTTTGTATTATTATTTGACTGAGTTTAAATATACTTAAAAATATATATTATAAAGTATATTATGAAGAATAAATTCAAAAACATAACAGACATTGGTTTTATCTATGCTTTCATTTGTAAGTCAACTCACAATGTATACATTGGATCAACAATCCAAACAATACCTATAAGATTATCAAAACATTTGACAGATTATAGGGGTCATTATGGTATAGATGGAGCTAAACATAGATGTTATAATTCAAGTTATGAAGTATTTAAACAAGACAATTATGATGTTATAGAATTAGAAGAATATAAATTTATATCTGATGATACAAAAACAAAAGTTAGAGAATTAAGATTTAGAGAACAATTATATATTAATTATTCTAAATATTTAGGTATACAATTAACAAACAGAGGTATTGCAAGTGTTGAAGAAATTGATCCTGTTTATTATGAATCATTGGATATGACTCCTTTATTAGGTTGTTTATCTTGTCCTTGCTGTGGTAAATCTTTTGTATAGATTTTCTGTTGAGTTTCCACTGAATGCCCCATTATATATGCATCCTTTGCCATTTCTTTTTTAACTTCAGAATATTTATCTGACAAATAAATTTTGCGTAGCAAAGTTGTTGATATATTCTTACCTAAATATTCTTGACTGGTTTTCATAAATATCTGTGATAACTGATTTCTGGTGTATGCATTTCCTCTATTTGATTTAAATAATACACCTAATCCATTTACCTTAATATATGATCTTAATAGTCTTTGTAAATCTTTTGGAATGTCAATAACCTTTTCTGCATACTTTGCACTTGTTTTATATTCATTTAATACCATGAACATACCTTGAGATGAATTTACTAAATAATTATTACTTACTTTATCATCTAATTTTAATTTATTGTATTGTCTTTTATTGATTGTTATCATACCTGCAACATCATTTCTTAATGGCAATCTAATATAAATATTAAATAAAATATATTTTTGTAAAAGGTTAAATTCGGTTTGTGTAAAATTATCTTTGAATTTTACACCTTTTAATTTTTGACCCATTTTATTTATCATGTCAATAATATCTTGTTTTGGAACAAAATTTTCTGATTGTTTATCTGATATCTTGCCTGACTCTTGTGCTTCTTCATATTCTTGATTACCTTGATCTCTTGCTTCTATATATTTATCAATCACAGATTGTGGATATTTATATGCTTGTAAAAATATAATTATACTATTGTAATAATTTCTTTTTGTTGTATATGATTTACCCATGTTTTGGATTTCAGTTATAGTTTCTGAACCTTCTAAAAATTCATAATTTTCTTGCTTCAGTAACACCTTCACCCTTTCTAGATTTCTAATATATGTATCAATTGTTGACCTTTTAATGTTTGGTTTTAGTTCAATGATATGATTGTCAATATCTTTGATTGAAAACTCA
>Ga0181420_1001112_pt1 | contig 10311 bp, 11 predicted proteins | sample 43SPOviralmetaG_FD_130145 | JGI IMG/M metagenome (GOLD analysis project Ga0181420, IMG submission 130145) | Marine viral communities from the oligotrophic San Pedro Time Series (SPOT) site, San Pedro Channel, CA, USA - 43 SPOT_SRF_2013-05-22 | ecosystem: Environmental > Aquatic > Marine > Strait... | reverse complement strand
TGACAGATATGTGGGGTATGTTTCAAAGCGCAATATCTTTCAATCAACCTCTGAATGATTGGGATGTATCCAATGTGACAAATATGCGTCATATGTTCACGCTTGCAAAATCATTCAATCAACCTTTAGATGATTGGAATGTATCAAATGTTACAAATATGAAAGCCATGTTTTATTTTGCAGAATCATTTGATCAACCTCTGAACAATTGGAATGTATCCAATGTGACAAATATGCAATATATGTTTGCATATGCAAAAAGATTTAATCAACCTCTGAATGATTGGGATGTATCGAATGTGATATATATGAGTCTTATATTTTTGGGTGCTTCATCATTCAATCAATCTCTCAACAATTGGAATATTGATAATGTTGAAGAAGATGATTATTGATAATGTTGAAGAAGATGATTTTTGATAAAAAAAACAATTTAAAACTAAACTTTTCCCCTCTGCAGCTTTAGTATTCCGGACTTGGGACCCGGCACATTATAATATTTTAATGTGGTGGCATTACTTTTTTTCTTTTGTTTTGTTTTTTTTCTTTTGTTTTTTGTTTTTTTTGTTGTGTTTTTTATATTTTTCTTTGGGTTACCAACTTAAATGCATAGAAACAGTATACTCACAAGGCTTACCAAATCCACATGACTGATAAATAAGACCTTTTCCTTTCTGAAAATTAAGTCCTTTAAGATGCTTATTGCCAAGGAGAACATGTGAAGAGTCTGGATTAGTAATTTTTGTAAACCATAAACGCAACGTATTATATAATGACTTATATAAGTCATTGTTATCGTAATGTTCAATTTTTGTCCTATCTACATATATTATATTCTGGTTTAATACAGAGATCCTGCATATATTTGACAAGTATTCTTTAATAAAATCAGTATCAATTTCTGATAGTTCAAAAATCTGATCTTCATTAATATCTGATGCTATTGATTTTATTAAATTATAATTGATAGTCGCAAAATCATTGTGAACTGTAGTTGTATCCGAATTATATATATAGAGAGGCGTTATGTCATTCATAAATTTATTGTATTTATACAATGCATTATTCAATTCTATTAAGGAGTATTCACATGTCCGGCTATTTTCGGAAATGTCATTTGCGTATGGACAAGTATAAATTAATTCTTTCAAACCTTGTTTTGAGTTTTTAATAATTTGATCTTTTAAATCCACATACATTTCATTTGTCATTTTTTGCATAGCTAAGTATACTCTGTTACGATTCACTACTTCATCAACAAGTAGTTTACTACATATTGTTTCAAGTACAACTGATTTCACTTTAGACCATATTTCTAATTGTTTTTGTTGTAATTCCATTTTATTTATATTTACTTCATTTACAACTAGATTCATTTCTTCGATGAAAGTTGACATTTTTATAAATATCTTTTAATTTTATATTTTTTAGATTTTTAAGACTTAAATCTTTTCATTTTTTTTATATCTTCCTATGATTTTTTTTTATTTTTGAGTGATTTTTTTTATGAAAATCTCTAATTATTAATATTTATAATAATTATATGAAATATAATACAAATACTAGAAAATTATTAAAGTTAAAAAAAAAACTTATTAAAAAACGTTTAACTAAAAAAAGTAAAAAAGGAGGCGCAGAGACAGATGAGTATACATGTATTGATATTAATACTATAAGTTGTTCTATCTCTAAGGAAATAATGATTGATCCTGTACTTGCAGAGGATGGTCATACTTATGAAAGATCTCATATTGAACAATGGTTTAGAAGAAATCAAACCTCTCCAATTACACGCCAATCTATTGGAACTAAGTTGATTTCAAATCTTATTGTAAAATCAATAATTAATAATGTATTAGATGAAAGTAATATAGCAAATTTTCCTGTCAAAGGCGTAGAAACAAAATATGCTGATATCAATATATTAAAACAAAAATTCGATAAGCTTAAAGAAAAAGAAGAGATTATTAAGCTTAAAGAAGAGGGTATTTTTAAGTTAATTTATAGTGGAAATATAGATGTGATTAAATCATTAATATCTATAGGCACGAACATCAATATTTCTACAATAAATGGGTCTACGCCGCTGTTCATCGCCTGCGAAACCGGTCAATACGATGTGGTGAAGCTTTTACTTGAAAATGACGCGGTGGTCGATCAAGCAGACGATAATGGATGTACGCCGCTGTACGTCGCCTGCCAGATGGGCCACACAAGAGTTGCGCGGCTGCTGTTGAATAACTCGGCTGATGTCAATCGGCCGAGTTATTACGGTGATACACCGCTGTACACCGCCTGCGAGGAGGGCTACGTCGACTTAGTGCGTTTGTTATTAGAGAACGGCGCAGAGGTCGACTTGGCGCCGCCGCGTGACGGTTCTTCGACGCCGCTGCATGTCGCCTGTTGGAAGGGCAACATCGACATGGTGCGGGTACTGTTGGAGAATGGCGCGAATATTAATAAGTATATTGGCGACAGTTACATGACATCGTTCATGCTAGCCTGCCGACAAGGTAACATCGACATAGTTAATTTGTTACTGGAAAAAGGCGTGGACATCAATCGAGAGAATTTAAACGCATCTCAATGGTTGCAAACAGAATCACCCGAAGTAAGTGCGGATATGACTAATAATACATCAAGGAAAAATTCACTAGAAATTATAAGCCATGAAAGTGTTATTGATATATTACGCATGCACACACGGGCACAAAATCACACAGGCACTGTGGGATTTTTAAACAAATATTTAGACGAAAACTTGTAAATGAAACATAATTTCCGTGAAGCAGATATTAATAAAAAAAACAATTTAAAACTAAACTTTTTCCCTCTACTGCTTTCGTATTCCGGACTTGGGACCCGGCACATTATAATATTAATGTGGTGGTATTACTTTTTTTTGTTTTTTTAGTTTTTAGTTTTTAGTTTTTTTTGTTTTTTGTTTTTTGTTTTTTATTTAAATAACTAACATAGCTAACTCTAGATTGGCAATCCAATGTCTAATGTCTAATTCGTTCGATTGACTATCTAGTAATAAACGACCAATTATTTTCACAATACCTTCTCTCTTTTTAGCATCAGTTGTTTCATCATACATTCTTCGTAGTATATCGAATTCTATTTCATACGACAATAATTCTAGTTCAGTTTTTTCTGAATTTGTCATTTCAAAAGTAAAATATATAGCAAAATTACGATTTTCGACTTACTTGAATCAACTAATTTATTATAATTATCTATTTATTAGTCTTTAAGATTAAAAAGAAATCATTTTTTTAACTTTTCAAAAGAAAAGTCATCCGATCATTCCTGATTTTAATATGTTGAAGAAGCAATAAAGTTTTTCCAAACTTTTAATGATATGCCTATATCTTCAATATTTTTAATACCTTTCTTACAAAATTTAAATTCGTGAATTACATCTCTCATCTCCGATGATACATTCGACGCAAAGTTATCTAAATTATGCAATCCGCCTATCAGATGTAGATTTGCTTCAATATATTCAAAACAATAATCAGAAGATACTTCTCTATTTTCTGCATTTTTGTCTGCAATAACTAAATACATATTTTCTAATAACTTAGGAAAATTTAAACTAATACTAAATTTTCCATCAATTATTAAAGTAAATGATGCGAGTAAATCTATTACACCCCATATAGTAAGCGCGTTAAATTTATATATTTCTCCATTTGGATCATCAATAATTAAGTTGTATTTTGCAATATCATGTATTTTTTCGAAACATTTACTTAATTTTTGTTTATGTATATGTTTTGTGCTATTTTGTGCTGATATATGTAATGCTAAATCTTCAGGTAGTTTAGACATGAAAACATATGCCATACTTTTTAACAATATGCTAGATATATTGATTAATTATGTTATTAAGTAAAATTAGTAAATCTAGTAATTAGATTACTAATTTAATCATTTTTTACAAATAATATTAAACATTGCCAACAGTTGGGATTGAACCAACGACCTCGAGATCTTCAGTCTCGCGCTCTCCCAACTGAGCTATATTGGCACAAATGAATTTTAAAGTTACAGAATTATAAAAATCTAATTTCTATAAAAGTTTTGATTATATGTTGGATGAGGATATGATGAGGTTCCTCCTCCCATCATTGAGTTTGAGTTGTTAATATGATAGTTAGGCATTTGTGATGTTTCTAAATGATTTACTTGTGGCATTTCCATATGGTGTAAATTTGATGGCTCCATATGTTGTACTTGCGGTGTTTTCATATGATGTAATGGTGCTGTTTCATATGACATTTGTGATGTATTACTTATAGCACTATTTTGAATTTTTGATTGAATAATATATTTTCCAAATCTAAAAAACATATCCAAAATTAAAATTGAAAAGATTCCTAATAATATAAAAATAAGAATATCCGTCCAATTAGTAGAAGACTCATTGTTGTTATTGTGATTATATCCTTTTGTATATTTTTCAATAGTATTTACAAGTTGATCCATTTTTTTATCAAATTTTTCTTCGAAAGATGGGATTTTATTTTCAGAAATTTCATTTGTTTTCCATTGTTCTTTTGGTATAGCTCCTCCTAATAATGCTCCTGTAAGCGGAGCCGTTTCTACCATACCATTACTTCCATCTAGTTCCTCTTGATTATTTTGATTATTTTGATTATTTGAAATCATCCGAACATCATTTTCTTTTGTGACATGTTCGTTTTTCAAATCAGATTCAAAAGGAGACCCCCAGGCTTCTTCATATGAACAAAAAGACATTATATTAACTAATATTTAAATTTACAATTTTTAAATATCGGATAAAATTGTAAATTAAATTTTAAATTGCTCAATTATTTGTTTTTCCAATGAATATTTGTTTAAAATTTTTGATAAAGTTGGTGCGGATGTTAGTCTTGTTTTTGAACAATACTGTTGAATATTTTTGATAAGTCTTTTCTTTTTGGAGACAATATAAATAATTGAAATAATTACAATATTATTTCCTTCGAGTTTACACATGTCCGTTTGTTTAAAATACATGTAAATTTTGCAAATTTGTTCATAAAATTGTGTATTATCTTTAATATTGTTATTACAATTAATCAAATTTGTAATATTCTGAATAAACTTGAATTGATCAATATTATATTGCCCGGTAGGCTTAGGTGTTGCCTGTTTTTGTATTTTATTTGCTAAATTTTTTGTAACGGTATGGCCAACTCCTATCATCGAATTCGGTCTTACGATGTTAGAATCACCATGTATTTGGATATAATTTTTAACAATATCATTGCATAACCCTTCACTAATAATACCAACATTTAACTGCCTTAAAGATTTACCCAATTCTTTAGAAGATACATTTAGTTTTTTTTTGTGCTGAATATAATTACATGGAATAGAATTTATTGAAGCATATTTTAATACAATTCCAAGTAATATAGATGTATTATAATTCGAAATATGTTGTGACTTTATTCTAATTTCATGTTGTACATTCTCAAAATGTACATTTGACCATATATTCTTTAAAAATAACATGTAATTTCTCATTACAATATTATCTGTAGATTCATAGGTTTGACATCTATTATATTGTTTTGTATCTAAAAATTCAACTATTTCTGTTTCAAAAGTCGTTTGCAAAAAACCACAAAAAGTACATTTGTTTTCAAATGTTGAAATATATTCAAATTTAGTGTTTGAACAATGTTCACATGTCATTTTTTATTCTTATATAATAATAATGCGTTCCTTTTTTGAATCAATATTTTTGTTTTGTTTATTAATTTATTCAACAATATTGGTTGATAATGCTTCAAATTATATTTCTTTAGAAACAGCAAATCATCCTTTAATTAGATTCGCTATATTATTATTAATTTTTTATTATATTTATACGGAAGAATTTGTTGCGTTGGTAATATTGTTTGCGTATATTCTTACAATTTATAGTTTTTTGACTCCAAATAAAATTAACTATGATAAACCATTAACTTTTGAAAAAAAACCGGTTATTATTAAAAAAAGAAAAGAAAAGAAAAAAAGAGATAAAAAAATGAATACAACCGAATTCATTGTTCATAATAAAGATTATGACAACTTTACAACTGAATTTCAATTTAAAGATGTACAGTCTAACATATTTAATGATGAGGCTATGAATACTGAAATATGTATTTGGAAAAAAGGATATAGTACACAAGGAATAAAAAAAATGGTATAAAAACCCCTTTGAGAATTTTGATATCCTGTACTTTACTTACGGAATTTTAACTAAAATTCTAAAAAAATATAAAATGAATAATAATAGGTACAAAATCAAATTATGTCGAAAAACATATGGCTACTTCACAATTAGCATTACAAACTCCTATTATTAATTATAGAGATGGTTTTGGATGCAGTGGTCAAAATGGAAAACATATTGATAAAGATTCTTTTTTAAAATATAATTCAGTACAAACTAGCAATGGTTCAAAAATTACTCTTCCTCAAGTAGGTTTTTTAACAGTTCCATTTATGGGAAATGGCTGTCCGTCTGTTAACAAATCACCACGTTTAGATTTTGAATATAGCTATTCTCCTAAAAGTACTTTAACAAATGGAGAAAAAAATCGTTTTGTGCCTCTAGTAGGATGTATTGCAAATGAAATTCAAAATACAAATCATATAATACCAGAAGATATGCATTCCGGTTGGTTCAGAGGCGGATATCCTTCCAGAGGTTGTAAAAATTATAGAGGACTACCTCCTAAACCGCTTGAAACAAATATTTGTAAAGATATTAATTAATCATGTTTAAAAATGCGATTATCAAAACTTTTACAACATAAAAGAAAAGTCTGGAATAAAACAGCAGAAGGATTTTTTATATAATAATCGAAATTATGATGTACAATACAATCAAAATTATGGACTTAACAAACAAAAACGATAATGTCATGCTGATAGGACACCGCAATAGTCCTAAATAGCAGTATTCATTTCCGATGATTGAGTATCCATTATAAAATAGTTTTGAATGGATAAATTGTTATATCCTAAATTATTAAAAATAAATACTCCCTGTTAAAAATAATTAAATGATTTATACAAATATAATATTTATAATATTTAATTATGGTAACTATTACAGCGACTCAGACGGGTGAAGCTGAAAAAAAATATTGTGAATTAATTACGAAAAATGTTAAACGACAATGTAAATTAACACATGATAAAAACAAAGATTCAAATGAATGTGAATTTAGGCCAAAAACATCGAAATGTTATGTATTATCTAAATCAAAAAATGCAAAATTAAAATATAATATACAGAAAACAACTAATCTAGAAGAAGAAAATGATTCTACAAAAAATGTTAAAAATACTATTACTTTAGAAATGATAAAAGATTACAGAAATATTCGAAACAATTTAAGTGAGGACACAAAATTATCATACAGAAATTTACATCAAAAATTACAAGAACAATCATCATACGATCTTAATCTAGGTCTTTTTTGGATTTACAAAATGGGAATTAATATACCAAATGGATTCATCAAAAAAGAAGATTTTCATAGAATACAAAGGAACATACTCTTCTAATGTGTTGTATATATAATAACTGAAATTTCTGCTTTAGAAGACAATTAGGGTAAACTCGCATTAAATTTGGGATCGCTTCTCTTTTGCCAGGCATATCCTGCAAGACTTTTTATTTGGGACGTCATTTGTTCTACTACTTCTGGGTATCTTTTCTTTACTCCATATATACCAATACAAATCAAAACCAAAAATACAAAAAATAATATCTTATTCGTTTTTAGTATTGTGCTATATTTTTTATCAAATTGTTTTAACTCTTGGAATGCATCATGAGATTTTTTATCTGCCTCTATTAATTGAGTATTTTTCATATCTTTTAGAGTAGCATAAGTATTATTTCTTTCCCGTGTTACTTTATTTATTTCCAATTCTTTTTTTAATATTTTTGTGTCATACTGAGCAGATATATTTTCAATATGATCACTATGTTCTTTTCTAAGGTTTCCGATTTCTTCATAACATTGTTTATACCATTCGCTCAAGAACAATTTGTTATTCTCAGTAAAACCACGTAAAGCGGTTTCTCCTGTGTTATTCAATATATCTATATCTGCATTTGATTTTATTAACAATTTTGCTAATTCGATATCATCATCCTGCAACAAATGAAGTACAGTATCGCCATTTGCATCTTGAGCATTTGGATTTGTACCATAGTCTAACAATAATTGCATATTTTCAGCCCGATCGGGCTGATAGGCGATATGCAATACGTAGAATAATACCGTTTTGCCAAATCCTGAACTAATATTGGTGTCTGCACCAGATTCTAGTAAAAATGCAATAGTATTAATTTGTCCTTTGCTAACTGCTATCATTAATGGTGTTTCTTCGATTTGATTTAGAGCATCGATATTTGCATTATTATCAATCAATAATTGTAATAATTCTTCAGTATCTTCCGGTGACCGACACGCATAATGTAATACAGTATTGTCATCCTTATCTATTAAGTTTATATTTGCATTGTTTTCTAGTAAAATTGTAACTGCACTTATTGTATGTATGTCATAAAATTTTGATGAAATAACTGTATGTAATGGTGTTAATCCATTACTATCTGGAGCATCTACAATATCTATACCTTGCTCCGTTGCTTTTTCTAGCAATAGCTCAATACATCTTATTTTTGAACTAATTGTAGTAAATCGTCTAATATTCTCTCTTCTCCAATCACATGCATAATGCAATGGTGTATAACCATTATCTTCGTCAACTGCATCTATTTCTATATCTGGAAGTGATAATAAATATTCAACAGTTTCCGGATGACCAGAATAACAAGCTACATGTAATGGTGTTGTACTCTTACTATTATCAACATCCTTCAATTTTGCACCTTGTTCGATTAACAGTTTTGCTATTTTTAAATACCCTCTCTCTGCAACTAAAAATATAGGTGTTCGACCTTCCTCATTTACATCATTTATTATCGTATCTAAATTTATCTTTTTATCGTTATTGTTGATTATTTCTCTTATTTGTTCTTCTGCATATTCTCTATTATATTTTAAAGCATTAAAGATAGGATTAGAATCAGAGTTAGTATATGGATTCAAATGTTCTTTTTTTGACATTGACAAAAATAATATAACAACCGCTATCAACAATATAAAAATTTGATGGAATTTTGGACAACCTTTCATAATATATTATATTATTTTTTTTCGTAATTCGTTTTTTTTGTAGAATTTAATATGTATTTAAATATTAAAATAAAATAAAATATGATTTTTAATGTCGGAGATTTTGTCAGAATTGAGAGATCGCCATACACAAATGGTCATTTTTATCTAAGATTAAAAAAAAATGATGATGATGAAAATAATGAATTCACCATTGGTTTCGGTTATGATGAACCATATAAAGATAAAAATATTTTTTTATCAAATGATTTTGTTGCAAATATTCGCATTTTTGCGACTTCCATTGTGCCTGTATTTAATAAATGGATAATTTATCATAATGATTTTCCAAGAAATGCAAAATATTTACCAAATACATTTCATATTTTAACGAATTGGATTTCTTTATCTGAAACAACGTGTTTTATTATTAATGATTTGTTAAAAAATAATTTAGAAAATATATCATTTTTATTTGAATTACCATTTAGTTCAATAAGTAAAGACAATGTTAGCAATAATTGCAGAACCATTTTATTAAATGTTATTCAAGACTCAATTGAAAATATTGAACTTCTTCATACTTATTTCCAAGGAAATCCATTAAATAATGATTTACTTCACGGATGTCTTTTGTTCGAATGCGAAGATAGACATATTAAAAAAATTGCAAATCATCCATGTATTTATTTAGAATCAAGTTATTGTTGCAAACATGTTACAAAAAAACCGGATATATTTGTAAAAAGAATTCCAGTAGTTTCTCAGTCATTTTGAAAAGTCATATCTTTAAATCATTTGCCATACTTTTTATTCGCAGAATAATTTTAATAAAAATGATTAATTATCATGTCTAATAAGATAAGATTAATTATATAAGTTTTAGTAAAAATATATTTAAATTCTAAATATGTTTAAGTGTAAAAATCTATTTAATCTTAAGAATAAGAATAAGAATAAGGATAAGGATAAGAATAATAAAAATTTAAAATTATCATCAAAAGAAATAAGAAAAGAAAAAGCGAAACACAATTGTCATGGAGGTAAGACGGCGACAGGTCGCAGTCGAGCGCGCAACAAGAGTGCTATGAATAGTGTAGAC
>Ga0181420_1001109_pt1 | contig 10317 bp, 15 predicted proteins | sample 43SPOviralmetaG_FD_130145 | JGI IMG/M metagenome (GOLD analysis project Ga0181420, IMG submission 130145) | Marine viral communities from the oligotrophic San Pedro Time Series (SPOT) site, San Pedro Channel, CA, USA - 43 SPOT_SRF_2013-05-22 | ecosystem: Environmental > Aquatic > Marine > Strait... | reverse complement strand
TTTCAGCTTATTTATTATCTCAAGGAATTATACCACCTAGAAGGGATGAACATCCCATTCATAAGAAAAATTATGCTGGTGGTTATTTATTTTGTCCTAAAGCAGGTTTATACAAGTATATGTTTGATGAGGATTTAACATCGCTATATCCATCTATAATAATGTCAATTAACATAGGTAAAGAAACTCTCAAGGGTCGCATTATAGATGCAGATGACCGTAATAATAGATTGGGTCTTAACGATTTAAAAGAACGTGACCCTGAAGAAGAATTACTTGTTGAAAATAAAAATCGTAGACAAGCATATGTACCTGTAAAAAAATTAATCCAAATGATTGAAGAAAATAACTTAGCTATATCAGCTAATGGTGTATTTTTTGAAACAAATAGGGAGTCAGTATTATCTACAATTCTTAAAAAATGGTTTGAAGAACGTGTTATTTATAAAGGACGTATGAAAGCCGCTTATAAAGCTAAAGACACAGTAAAGGGTGAGTATAATTATTTAATGCAATACACAATGAAAATTTTGCTTAATAGTTTATATGGAGCAACAGCATTAGGTAGTTTTAGATATGGTAATGTAATACTATCAGAAGCAATTACATTATCAGGTCAAAGAATTATTCAAGAGAGTGCTTTATGTGCTAACAGACACATGAATAAAGTAATTAGAAACGAAATTAATCTAGAAATATGACATTAAAAAAACAATCTATTAGAGCAAATCAAACCATTTACTTAGGTATTAGTAAGGAACCCTTACATAAAGACGAAGTAATTAAACTAAGTGAAGAATGGAGTGAAACACAAGAAAAATTCTTCAAAAAAATGTTAAAACAAGGAGGTGAGTTTAAAGTTAATGGTAATAAGTTTAGAGTTACAGTTGCAGAAAGAACAGATATAGATTCAGCAGGAAATAAACCAGTAACAGTTCCTCCACTACCAGGAGAACGCACGTTTTAAAATGAAAATAGAAGTATCTCATGGTGAATTATTAGACAGAATTTCAATTTTAGAAATTAAAAAATTGAATATGACTAACCCTGAAAATTTAGCTAATGTTGAATTAGAATTTCAAACACTAAATCCCGGGGTTGTAGATTTGTTTACTAAAAATGGTAAAGAAGTTAAGTTATTATTTTTGGAGTTGTCAAAAGTAAATCGTATGTTGTGGGATCTGGAAAACAGAGTTAGAAATAAAAGCATTACAGACAAAGAATTTAGAAAAGCATCATTAATGATATTTGAATATAATGAAGTTAGAAATCAATTAAAAAATGATATTAATATCATCTCAGGTTCAAATTTTAAAGATATAAAAGAATATAAATGAAACATATAGAAGATACCCCTTGGTGGATATGTGATAAAGAGGATGAGAACTACTGTGCTTATGTTGATACAGATTCTAATTACTTTAATGCCGAGCCTATTTTAAAACATTTATATCCTAATTTTGAAACATTTAATGATAAAGAAAAAGATAGTATTTTAGAAAAAGTAGCACTTAAATATCAAGATGTTATAAATGAAGATTATGATAGATTAGCTCGTGAAGCATTTAATGTAACTGAACATAGATTAGAAATGAAAACAGAATGTGTTATTCGTTCAGCCTATTTTAGAGCTACTAGACGTTATGCTCAGTGGATTACAAAACAAGAAGGTATTGAAAAAGAAACACTAGATATTAAAGGTTTAGAGTTTATGAAAGCAAATTTCCCACCTATACTAGGAGATTTCTTTAATGATATACTACAACAAGTATTAAAAGGAGGTGAAAAACCCAATATCCTTAATCAAATTAAAGTATTTAAAAAATCAATATTAGGAGGTGAAATTCCATTAGCAAAATTAGGTAACCCAACATCAGTTAAAAAATTAGATAAATACTCAGGTAGATCCAGAGCGGGTGAAATGTTTACTGAAATATTAAAGGGTGCACCAGCACCTGTTAGAGCAGCAATTCGTTATAATGATTTATTAAAACTATGGAAATTAGATAAAAAACATAATTTAATTACTATGGCTGATAAAGTAAAATGGATTTATTTAAAAGATAATCCATATAAAATAGATGGTTTAGCATTTTTTGATTATGATATGCCTGATAAAATTAAAGAATTTTTAGATACTTATGCTGATAGACAAAAAGTATTTGATTCTATATTATTAAACAAGTTAGAAGGATTTTTTAATGATTTAGAGTGGAGTTTAGATTTAAACCCACATCTAGATGCTTTATCTTCCTTTGAGATCTAAAATAAATTTCGTATATTGAACAATATGAGTACATTAAAAGATTATTGGAGAACATCAGAATGGCCCACGATGGAGTTTACAACATCAATCTCTCCAAAAGGTTGCGTTATAAACTGTGCTTATTGTCCTCAAAGGACATTAGAAAAAATTTACCACGCTCATAAAGGACAACCTAAAACTTTATCATTAGAAAATTTTATTACTATATGTGATAAAATACCTAAAGAAGTAAGGATTACAATGTCTGGTTTTACTGAACCTTGGTTAAATAAAGAATGTACCAAAATGGTAGAATATGCCCATTATAAAGGACACCCATTATCAGCGTTTACAACGGGAGTGGGTATGACTTTAGATGATGTTGAAAGATTAAAAGATATGCCTTGGGCTATGGGTCCAAATGGTGGTTTTACTTTACATCTACCAGATGCAGAAAGAATAGCAGAACATCCACTTACTCCAAGATTAAGAAAAGTATTTGAAAGGCTTAAAGAATTAGAAAACGATATTCAAGCATTTTATATTATGTCTATGGGTCCAGTACATGAATTTTGTAGTGATTTATGGCCTGAAGTTCATGTTCCACCTTTCTATAATAGAGCAGGTAACTTAGTTGGTGAAGCAACAATGAAACCAGCTTTAGAAAAAATAATGGATAGAGTAAATCATGCACCAGTTAAAGGACCAAGTACTTGTGCTTGTATAGAACACGTTTATCATCAAGTCTGTTTGCCTAACGGAGATCTTTCCGTATGTTGTCAGGATTATAGTTTAGAAAAAATATTAGGAAATATATTAGAAGAATCTTATGATGATCTAATGCCACCACCTTTAACTACATATGATATTTGTAGTAGGTGTGAAAATGGTATTAGTCCAAGTAAATTAATTAAAGATAAAAATATAGTTATATGATAAGTAAAAACGTTTTACAAAGTGTTATATCAAAATATTACCTGAATGGTTTAAATAATCAGGTAAAATGGAGAATGAAAGACAATATTCTTACAATTTATGCTGGTGAAAAAGGTAGAGTATGTAAAGTTGAATTAAATGACTTCCAGTTAGAAGATGGTGAATTGGGTGTATTTGATACTAATAAACTAAATAAATTGGTTAACATTATGAATGGTGATCTATTATTGAAATTAGAAAAAGTAAGAACTATATTTACTAAAATGCATATTGCAGATTCTAATTTTGATTTAACCTATTCATTAGCGGATCCTTTAATTTTACCAAAAACAACATGGTATGAAGATCCTGAACAATATGAAGTTGATTTAGATTTAACTCAAGAGGACGTTGAACACTTAATTAAAGCAAAAAGCGCATTAGCTGACGTAGATAACATGCTTATAACAACTACATCAGATTTTGATGGGAATAATATATGTGAATTTATTTTTGGTGATAACACTGGTTTTTCAAATAAAATTACATATCAAGCCCAAGGTACAATATTAGAGGATGATATCAATATACCTTTTAATTCTAGTATATTTAAAGATATATTAAACTCAAATAAAGACATGGATGGTGCTAGATTGCAGTTATCCACGAGAGGAATGATGAAACTAACATTCCAATCAGAAACAATTAATAGTTATTATTATATAGCAAGAAACGAATAAATAAAATATTATGAACATTTACGACTCAGACCCACAATCAGAATACGGACACATTAACTCAAACCAATTTAAAGTCTCATCACCAGATAAAAAAATATTTGTGTGTGAAAATTTCTATGATGATCCTTATGCAGTAAGAGATTTTGCATTAGATCAATGGTATCATGATGATGAAGGATTTTTAGGATATAGAACAAGAAAGCAATATTTCTTTGATGGTACTAAAGAAAAATTTGAATCCATTTTAGGTATGAAAATTACTGAATGGGAAGGACATACAATGAATGGTAGGTTCCAATCAAATAAAGCAGGTACACCTTTAGTTTATCACTGTGATGAACAAACTTGGGCCGCTTGTATTTACATGACACCCGATGCTCCTGTAGCAACAGGTACTTCTTTCTTTAAACATAAAGAAACAGGATTAAGAGGAGGTGAAAATAATATTGGTGAAGCATTTAATGGTAAAACATTTGTAGATAGAACACCATATGAAATGGTTGATACTGTTGGAAATGTATTTAATAGATTAGTCATATGGGACGCAAAGTTAATCCACTCAGCAACTGATTATTTTGGTTGGGATATTAATTCATCAAGATTATTCCATATATTTTTCTTTGATGCTAAGTAATGGGTAGATTTAATAAACTTATAGGTGCATTTGGTAATATGCCTCAAATTTTAGAAGGTATAAAAAACCGAATATTTAGTAAAGAAGATGTAGAGGAGGTAGCAGCTGAAAGATGGAGGATATGTGATAGATGTCAATATGTAGATCATGTTGGACATTATTGTGCTGTACCTGGCTCTCAACCTTGTTGTTCTGATTGTGGTTGTATATTATCTTTAAAAATAAGATCATTATCATCTTCATGTCCTAAAGGGAAATGGGCGGCATTTATGAGTGAAGAAGATGAAGAAAAATTAAAAGATAGCTTGGAGTAGCGACTTTTCTTTCTTATATTATACGTATCAATGAATATAAAAGGTAGCTAGGGCACAAGTTATGTTCAAAATAAATTAACCGGAAGCTTCGGCTCCACAAAATAAAATGATATGAGTACATTACAATTATTAGAGAGGCACTTAAGTCCTTTCGACATCCTTTTTAGGAATCACTTTAACTCTGACAGCACATTTCAACCTGTTGGAAATTTCAAACAACCACATCCACTTAATATTTTCTTTGACGATGAAGGACTTCATTTTGAAGTTGCCTGTACTGGTCTAACTAAAAAAGACGTAGTCTTAGATATTGAAGGGGATACTTTAAAAATAAGTTATAACAAACCAGAAGATGACTTCCCTGATGGAATGATTCATAATGGTTTATCTAAAAAATCATTTGATTTAAGGTATAAAATAGCACCTAAATTTGATTTAGGAAAAATTGATGCCACCTTAGAAAATGGTCTATTAGAAATTTTTATACCATTAGCTGAAGAAGCTAAGCCAAAATCGATTAAAATCAAGTAAAAGTAAATACAAAAAAGCGTGTCCTAGCGCCTCTTATTTCGTATATTGATGTTAATATTTAAATACTAAACAAATAAAAGTTATATGGCAAGAAAACCAAAGTCTATTACTATGATCGAGGATCCAGTATTAGAACCCTATTTCATCACTAATGATGAAAATTGTTACACAGTTAACATCAAAATTAAATCTGACGCCAACCATTTTAGATCTACAGGTAAAAGTAAAACGTATACAAAAGCGCTTACTTTTCATGCTAGTTTTAAAGGGGCATTAGAAAGAATAACTAAAGATCAGTTACACACAAAGGAATCATTTAAGTCACTAAACGACTTTTTAGATAATTATAAAACAATTGAAACAAATATTAAAAACTACATTAATGAAAAAGCTTGAAGCATTATTTGACGCGGTTATCGTTAAACCGATTGAAAACGAAGAAACACTATATGGGAATATTATAGTTCCTGATATGGGTAAAGAAAAAAATGAATTTGGGGAAGTTATAGCCGTTGGTAGTGGTAGGTTTACCATTAGTGGTAATCATATCCCAATGCAATTAAAAGTTGGGGATTTAGTGGTATTACCAACTCAAGGTTTTACAAAATTACCATTTGATGGTGAAGAATATTATGTTGGACCTGAGAACCAAGTTTTAGCAAAAGTACAACAATCAGTAGAACAAGCATTAGCTAATACTGAAGTAACTGAAGAAGATAAAGAAAATTTAACAGATATTAGTAATTAAGATATGGAAACACAAATTAAATATAGTAAAGACGCCAGAGCAGGACTTGTAAATGGTATTAATAAATTAGCAGATGCTGTAGTATCAACTTTAGGACCTAATGGTAGAAATGTTGTTATTTTTAAAGGAGTAGCACAAGCACCACAATCAACTAAAGATGGAGTTACAGTAGCAAAATCAGTAATACTTAATGATGCAAGTGAGGAATTAGGTGTTGTTTTAATTAAACAGGCAGCTGTAAAAACAGCAGATAAAGCTGGTGATGGAACTACTACATCAACTTTGTTAGCTAGAGATATGGTAGTAAATGGATTAGATGCTTTAAATAATAATGAGAACGCAGTTCAAATTAAAAGAGATATTGATAAAACAGTCCAACAGGTTATCAGTAATCTAAAAAACAATATATCAGAAGACATATCAGAAGAGGGCCAATTAGAACAAATTGCAACCATCTCATCAAATAACGACCCAGAAACCGGAAAGTTAATTTCACAAGCAATTGAAAAGGTAGGATTAGAAGGTGTAGTACACATTGAAGAATCTAAAACTGGAGATACTTACCTTGAAACAGTAGAGGGTATGCAGTTTGATAGAGGGTTTAAATCACCTTATTTTGTAACTGATAACAATACAATGCAAAGTGTTTTAGATAATCCTGCTATATTAGTTATGGACCATAAATTAAATTCTGTAAAAGAATTATTACCAATACTAGAAGCAGTATCGTCTCAAGGTAAATCATTATTGATTATAGCAGAAGATATTGATAATGAAGCATTAGCTACTTTGATTGTAAATAAAATGAGAGGTACAATTAATGTATGTGCTGTAAAAGCACCTGATTTTGGTGATAGACGTAAATTAGTTTTAGAAGATATTGCAATCACAACTGGTGGTAAAGTATTTGATAAACAAAAAGGAATGAAACTAGACAAATTTAGTTGGGATTGGTTTGGTGAAGCAAGAACAGCAACAATAACTAAAGAACAAACAACAATAGTAGATGGAAAAGGAGGAGCAGAAGCAATTGAAGCACGTGTTGAAGAACTACAATCGCAAATCGAAAAAGCCCAAACCCCGTACGAAACCGAACAACTCCAAGGAAGATTGGCAAAATTCGTGGGAGGAGTAGCAATTATTCACGTTGGTGGGTATACTGAAACTGAAATGTTAGAGAAAAAAGATAGAGTTGATGATGCATTACATGCAACAAAAGCTGCTATTGAAGAAGGTATAGTACCAGGAGGTGGAGCTGCTTTATTGTATGCATCTTCAGGAATTAAACCTGAATCAACAGGAGCAAGGATTGTAATTGAAGCATGTTCAAAACCATTTAATCAAATTTTAGTTAATGCTGGTTATAGCGAAGTTAAAGGCCAAATATTAGCTGATAAATTAATTAACTCAGGTAATGATACATGGGCTGGATATAATATTGAAACTGAAAAAGTTGTTGATATGAAAGAAGCAGGTATTATTGATCCAACCAAAGTAACAAGGTTAGCATTAGAAAATGCTGCTTCGGTTGCAGGAACAGTATTATTAACTGAATGTACAATTACTCAAGACAAAAGTAGTATTGAGGAAAAAATGAAAATCTTACAGGATGCTACAACTGGAAATCTTGGTAATAATCAAGGAAGAGCGGTTGGAGAATTTTAAAAAGATTCGTATATTATAGATATGAGTAAAACACAAATAAAAGAAGAAAACATTTTGATCGCCAGGAGAGTACCTCCTGGTGACAAATGGAGATTAGTTGCTAACGAACCAGATGGTCAAGTACATCCAACTCTAACAGACACATTAGAGGCATATATGACTAAAACTGGGTTTAGAGGTGAATACAGATTAGCACCATTAAAAAGTGAATTATATGCTGTTTCAACTAAAGAGGAAAAAATAGAAGAACCAAAACCACAACGTTATTCAATATATGGAGAATACTAATAGTTTACTTAACGAGAAGTACAGACCAACAGAACTAAAGGATTATGTAGGTAATGGTAGTTTAAAATCTACTATAGCATCACAATTGTATAATAATGATATACAAAATTATTTATTTTATGGTCCTGCTGGTACTGGGAAAACAACATTAGCTAAGTTAATTGTTAACAAACTTGATTGTGATTATCTTTATATCAATGCCTCTGATGAAAGGGGTATTGAAACTATTAGAGATAAAGTATCTGGGTTTGCTAGTGTAGCATCTTTTAAACCCATTAAGGTGGTTATTTTAGATGAGGCAGATTTCCTTACTATACAAGCTCAAGCTTCTCTACGTAATATTATTGAAACCTTCTCACGTACAACAAGATTTATTTTAACCTGTAATTATATTGAACGAGTAATAGATCCTTTACAATCAAGGTGTCAAACATTTAAAGTTGTCCCTCCAACTAAAAAAGAGGTTGCAGTACATTTAGCTAGTATTTGTGATAAGGAAAGCATAAGTTATGATCCAACTGCCATTGGTAAAATTGTAAATAAGTTCTATCCGGACTTACGTAAAATGCTTAACACTATCCAGTCAAGTAGTATTAAGAACAGATTAGTATTAGATGATTCTTTACTTGTAAGTACTAGTTACTTGTCTGCTATTTTAGATGAATTAAAAAAATCAAAACCTAAATTTAATACAATTAGACAAATCATTGCTGATTCAAATATTGATGATTTTGAAGAAGTATTTAGGTTTTTATATGATAAAGCTGACGAATATCTTCCTGGTAAAGCAGGTACAGCCGCTTTTCTAATTAATGAGCATCAATACAAAGCTAATTTTAGAATAGATAAAGAGATAAACATAATGAGTTTAATTAACAATTTAATAAATAATAAGTAAAATGGAACAACCAAAACAACCCAACATTGATCTAAATTCAACTGAAGGTATTAAAAATTCAAATGGAGGAAGCATCTTCCAATCAGGAGTAATTTTAAGAAAGATCTCTAAATTTGTAGCAGGGACGGATAACGATGCAATTATGCCTATCCCAGTATTCTTTGACCCAACTAATAATAAAATTTTAGGTGAAGGTATACCTGTAGAATTAAGAGAGGAATTAAAAGACGAATTAGCATAATGAAAGGTATATTTGATTGGCTTAAACAGATTAATACAATCAAATCTGATCCAGACACCTTTTCTGATAAAGATTGGGAAGTCTGGAACAGCTATATGATTCATAGGTTTTTGTCTATGAATAAAGACTACCTAGAATTAGTTAATGAGACACAACAAATAATGCCTCAAAATAAAAAAGAAATATATTCAATTTATAGAGAATATATTCCAAAAAATAATCATTGGAATAAGTATATTAAATCAAAGGTTAAAAAAATTAACCCTGAATTACTTACTTACTTAAGTGAATATTGGGAATGTTCGAAAACAGAAGTAAAAGAATATATGACTTTGTTGGATACCGCAGGAATTCGTCATATATTAGAGGCATCAGGTTTTGATAAAAAAGAAATAACTAAAATTTTAAAATGAACAAATTAATAGATATGTAACGTACGTCTGCAATAGCAGATAAATCAAAAGCACTATTATCACTTGAATTATTAGGTGATAGAGCAGTCGGAATTGGTGACCACACAACAGGAGACTTTTATAAAAATGCTGAAGAAGCACTTGCTATGTTAGTTGATGCCGATGATAGGTTAGCAGCAATAGATAAGTATTTTTCCCTAGAACAACAAATTAATGGGTGATTCGGTTAAAAAATACATGGAAAGTTTAGAAAATAAAATCAATAGTACTGGTCACTTTGGTGCCAATGCTATACAATTAGAAAAAGTTATGAGTGATAGAGAAATAATGAGTGCTAAGGGAGGCTTAAAAAGACATAAAAAGCAAGCACCACATTTAAATTCCACCCCTATAGAAGTATTTGAACACGAATACCCAGAATTATCAGGTGAGTTTAAACAAATACAAAAGGAAATGTATGAAATGTTTGCTCGTAAACATATGGATTATGGGTTAAATAACATTGCTTTAGGCGGAGATATCGTTAATAACAGCGATGATAAACAATTTTCACTAACTGGGCTATGTATTAGATTAACTGATAAAATATCACGTTTAAAAAACCTATTAATTAATGGTAAATCATTTGTTGAAGGTGAAGGTATACAAGATACATTTATTGATATCGCCAATTATGGTATAATCG
>Ga0181420_1001107_pt1 | contig 10322 bp, 16 predicted proteins | sample 43SPOviralmetaG_FD_130145 | JGI IMG/M metagenome (GOLD analysis project Ga0181420, IMG submission 130145) | Marine viral communities from the oligotrophic San Pedro Time Series (SPOT) site, San Pedro Channel, CA, USA - 43 SPOT_SRF_2013-05-22 | ecosystem: Environmental > Aquatic > Marine > Strait... | reverse complement strand
TCCTTTTATACAACCATTACTACCTTACTTCCTTATTACTAATTGTGGTAATACTTGTGAAGAGAAAGTCTTTGGTTGTATAGATAGCTTAGCTTTAAATTTTGATTCTTTAGCAAATACAAATGATGGTTCTTGTTACTATGTAGCAGGATGTATGAATCCTTTGTATTTAGAATATAATTCAGCTGCAGATTATGACAATGGAACTTGTCAAACATTGATAGTTTTAGGATGTATGGACAGTACAGCTTTAAACTATAATCCAAATGCTAACGTAGAAATATCAGGTTCTTGTATAACTATAGTCTATGGATGTATGAATTCTTTAGCTTTTAATTATAATCCAAACGCAAATGTAGATGACTCTACATGTATATCAATAATATACGGATGTACAGATATTACTATGTATAACTATGATTCTTTAGCAAATACAGATGACAACAGTTGTATTCCTTTTGTATACGGATGTACAGATTCAACAATGTTTAACTTTAACCCTTTAGCCAATGCTGACAATAATAGTTGTGTTTCTTTTATTTATGGTTGTACTGATCCATCAATGCTTAACTATGATGCCACTGCCAATACAGAAGATTTTAGTTGTATTGCTTATATTTATGGTTGCACTGATAGCACTGCCCTTAACTATAATCCAATGGCTAATACTGATAATAATTCGTGTATTACTATGGTTCAAGGTTGTATGGACCAAACAGCCTATAACTTTAATCCAATTGCTAACACGTCTGACAGTCTTAGCTGCAATTATGATGCTGGTTGTATTACTGGTCCTGGCTTACCTTATTGGTTAAATGACCCGTGTTATGCTTGGGTAATTGATGTAGACGAGTATTGTTGTGATAATGAATGGGATGAAATTTGTCAATTAACATATGACTATTGTGAAGGGACCTGGGTTGGACCACTGTTAACAAGAGTACAAGTTAAAAAAGAACTAATAATGATTACTGATTTATTAGGTAGACCAGCAAAAAAATTAAAAAATACACTTCTATTATATATATATGATGATGGATCTGTAGAGAAAAAATTAATAAAATGAAAAAGCTATTAATATTACTTTTACTATTGCCTGTATTTTGTTTCTCTCAAATAGATTTAAAACAAACTTTTAAATTTGCTACATTTTATGGAGCAGTAAACGGTGGTACTTCTGTATCTGATGTAGATGTATATTCAGTAACAAATGGATTAACTACTACAACGGTAGAAACTCCATTTGACTACTCTGTTTCTTTAGGATTACGTAAGATAGCTAGATTTGGCTATGAGAACAAGGCCAATAAGTTTTACGATGGTACAGAGAATTCATTTTCTGATGCTGCTACAATAGGTAAGGTAAAAGGTTTTGAATATTTATTTGAGATAGACTATACAAGACAACAAGGAGAAAGTTATGTAGATCAGAATCATTTCTTACGATATGTAGCAAATAACTATATTGTTAAAATGGAATATCTAGAAGATGGATTTGCTGATATAGAGTATTACGAATCATCACAAAGATATAGATTAAAACTTGGAAATAAATTATCCTTTAATATAGGGGCCGTTCAAAGAGTGTCAGAGCCTTATGGATACGATCCACTAGAAGAATGGGTGTTATCAAATGGGAACTTACACTACACATACCTTGCTTTACAGGAAGGATACAATGTAGATGTATTTAATCAAGTGTATACAGATCCGGATGGGGATGTAGTTGCTACAAATACAGAAGTATGGGAGGCTGTTATAATTCCAAAGGTTTTAGCTGACTATACTGAAAAAAAGAAAAATGAATTACCTGTCCAATGGAATAATGGTTTGGTTTTAGGATTTGATTTTTATCATTACACTAAAAACTTATGGGTCCATAGTTGGGGTAATTTAATACCTTGTCATTATGATGACGGTGGTGAATATTCTTATCATAATTTTAATGATGGGAAACAATGGAATGATTATTCAGGTGGTCTTATTTTTGGATACAAACTTAATAAACAGTTAGGCTGTTTTATTGAAGGTAGATATAATAAGTATTGGAACCGTGAATGGCATGACTTTAAATTTGGTATAAATTATGTTATATTTTAACGTAATTTTTTGTATATTATAATATAACCATAAATTTAAAATGATATGATCAATTGGATTAATTCCTGGAAAGGAGGAAACAAAAAACAAAAGTTTGAGATTTCTATTAGATTAGGAAAATTAACTGTTCTTGAAGCTAAAGCATGTTTATTCTGTACAGAAGGATGTAGTGCTAAAAAATTGAGAGTAATAATATTTAACTTTGGATTTGAAATATAATAATGGCAAATAAGATACTTGATATAAAATTAAATTTAACTGCTGCTGATAATGTTAATGGTATTTTAACACTTAATAGTGTAAAAAACCAATCTGTTACGTATGATGATAGCTCTGTTAGAACAAACTCACAATCAGTGCCTAGTGGTTCAGCTACACAAATTATACCGGCAGTTGGAGCAAGTACAGACTGGGTTTATTTATATATTAAAAATACTGATACAACAAATTTTATAAACTTGAAGACTGATGCAGGAACTGTATTTGGAAAATTACTACCAGGTGAGTTCAATTTAATTTCGGTTGCAGTAGTTGCTGGAATTGAACTTCAAGCAGACACGGCAGCATGTGTAATAGAATATGCTAAATTTCCAGCACCTTAATAATTAATTAAAAAAAACTAAATATGAATTTTGAAAAGATTGAAGGACTTAAAAACGTAACTGTAACTAACAACAGAGCTGAAATGACATTCTGTGCAAATTGTAAATCTTGCCCAGCTATTGATATTTCTGCTGACTCAGATAAAGTAGTTGTAGGTGGTGAAGAAGAAGGATACACTGAATTCACTAAAGAACAATTTGCTTTATTTATGGACGTTGTCAAGAAAGGAGCATTTGATAAATATTTGTAATGGCAAAGAATTGGATTAAAGGGGCAATAAAAAAACCAGGATCACTTACTGCTGCTGCTAAAGCTGCGGGAAAGAGTATATCTGAGTATTGTCAAAGTCCACCGTCAACACTAGCTAAACAAAGATGTAACTTAGCTAAGACATTAAAAAGTTTTAAGCATGGAGGGCAAACACAAGGTCTTCAAGGCTGCGGTTGTCCTTATGGAATGGAAATGGGACCAAATAAATTATTATGAGTATATTAGGAAAAATATTTTCAACAGGAGCTACTGAATTAGTTAAAGGAGTGGGCGGAGTTATAGATAATCTGCACACATCTGATGAGGAAAAGCTAGCTGCTGAACAAAAAATTAAAGAACTTATAGCTAGCTATGAAGTTCAAATGGAAAAAGAAATTTCATCAAGATGGGCAGCTGATATGGCTAGTGATTCTTGGTTGAGTAAAAATGTAAGACCACTTGTTCTTATATTCTTAGTAATAAGCACTGTGTTATTAATATTTATTGATGCGGGTGTTATTGATTTTGTAGTACAGGCTAAATGGACTGACTTACTACAATTAGTATTAATTACAGTGATAGGTGCTTACTTTGGTGGTAGGTCCCTTGAAAAGACAAAAAAATAGAAATTATGCCAAATAATATGAAGAAAGCAGGTATGAAATATGGATATGGTGGTTCAGCAAAAGTTGCCAAAAGATATGCTAAGTATGGAAAAGAATTTAAAGATATTCCTGCAGGTAATAAAGGATTAGCTAAATTGCCTACAGCTGTACGTAATAAAATGGGTTATGCTAAAAGAGGTAAAGAGTATGGCCATGGAGGAATGATGGGATCTGGAATGGATCCTAGAAAAAAAACAATGTTTAGAGGAGCTCCAGTTCCTGGAATGTATAATGTATAATAATTAAAAATAAAAAAATTATGGCTCAATGTAAATGTGGTAAAACAAAAGCTGAGGACGGTTCATGTGATGGTTCTCACAATAAAGACTGTTAAGAAATGGCAGTAAAAGTATATACATTCACAAAACCAGCTAAAAAGAAAAGGCCGGGTGTGCATGCAAAAACAAAAACAAGTAAAAGTAAAAACTCTGTCAATTATAAAAAAGCTTATAACGGACAAGGTAGATAAAATATAATATTATGGCAACAACATTATCAACAACGTTTAGATTAGCTAGTTTAACTGGTACAGACCCGGTAAGTATTAGTATAGCACCAACATTATCTATTGGAGTTCCTTCTTCTAGTGGTAGTATTGAAACCAGTGAAGCTTCATCTGAATCTATACTTAGTGCCTCATCTGAAGTAGACTCATATTTATTTGTTAGAAATACTGGAGCTAGTACTGATGGAAATGTTCTTGTTACAACTGGAAGTAGTAACAATGTAGGTTTATTAAAACCACAAGATTTTTTATTCATCCCTTTAAAATCATTAGTGGGATGTAGAGTTGCTTATGATACAGCAGCAACTAGTTTGGATTGGTTTTTATGGACTAGATCATAATTTAAAATATTATGCTTGGGTTTCAAAATCAGACTAATCTTTATCTAGGGTATTATTATTATTACAATACAGGAGCAGGTAATAATGCACCTGCAGAATCATATTATTGTGGGGGAATGCCTTTAGGTGTAAATCCATATGATAATACTCACTTAGATCTTTATTATCCCAGTATAAAAGGTTGTGATGCTGTTGATACAATTAGATTAACAATAACGGCAGGCACACACAAAAAAGTTTCTGATGTTTTATTAAAGGAGTTTGCAGAAGCAAATGCAGCTCCAGTCCCTCAAGGAGAAGATCCTATAATAACTATATATGATGGAGATAGATCTCCTATTTATACAATTCATCCAGATATAACAGGTGTAGCTATTACGTATGGAACTGCATGTGCAGCAGCAAGTGGTACCACATATCAAGCAGGTGATGGTATAGATATAGATGCATCAACGTCTCCTGATACTATAAAAACTGATCAAAAAGCTAATGGTGGTATAGTGATTGAGTCAACTGAATTAGCAGTTGATTTAAGTGCATCTAATATAACCGGTACATTAGCTGTAGGTGATGGAGGTACGGGTAAGACTAGTGTATCTACAGGGTCCGTACTTGTAGGTAATGGAACTGGTGTTTTAAATGAAGCTGCTATGAATGTTAAAGGTAGACTTCTAGCTGGAGGACCATCTGGTAGTCCCACAACATTAGCTGTTGGTTCAAATGGAAAAGTATTGACTGCGGATAGTACACAAACAACAGGTCTAATTTGGAACACTCCTATTAATTATAAATCACAAGAGATTACTCATTCATTATATGCACGTAGTGATTGGAATGTAGCTAATCCGTATGCTTTTGCTGGAGGAGGTAATGTTATTTACCTTTCTTCTACCCTAGATATTAATTTCACTCAAGCTTTTACTACTCTTGATGGAGATGCTCATCAAAGAGCAACAGCAGCATTTAAAAAAATTACTATTTATTCAATGTGTATAAGTAGTTTAACTGCTGCTCAAATTGCCGCATTAGGTACAGGTGGTGCAGTTAAAATAATTGTTGTTAGATATGTACCAACTAATAATAATACTTCTATAGTATTTAGTAAAGAAACTGTAGGTACATTACAATTTAATACAACTGCTGATCAAATATACGTTACATCATCCAGTTATACTTTATCAAGTCCACTAGCTGCAGGTGAATGGTGGGGTATTGCATATGAATGGACTATAACAAGTGGAAGTCCAAGTGGAACTATTACTGGATTTAAGATACAATCAACCGCACAAGCATGGGATGTATAAAAAAAAGCCAGTAGGGAAATGGAAGTAAACCTATTGACTTTTTTAAAAATATAAAATGTTGGTTTTATATTTCTTTGTTAACTCTTTCTTTTAGAAGACCCTCAATAATAATTAAATAATTAATTGCATCACCAAATTTTTCATTAATTAGTTCATATCTAGGTGTTTCTTCAGGAAGCTTTGCTAATATAGATTGAATTGATTCTAGATGCTTGCATAAATATTCATACGCAACTTGCTCTGGTTCATTATGAAATGAAAAACCAGTTCCATTTTTAAGTGATTTAAATACATCAACATCATGAGCATATTCAGATCTTTTTCTATTGAATGTGCTTTCTGTTCTATGAAAGATTCCTTCAAGAAGTAATTTAAACTTATCTAGATTCATTTATTTTTACTAGATCAGCATTGTATATTGTTTTTGCATTGTTTCTAAGTGTTGTTTCTTCAACATCTTCTATTAATGCGTTTTCAATATTTGGATCATTATCCATTACTACATTGTTTGGTACATTAGGCTCATTTTCCGTTTGTACATTTCTTAAATTTTCATTCATTTTTTGAAATTTTAAAGGTTAATAATTTTTACTATTTAGTATTTCCTTCTCTTCTAGTCTTTTCATATTTTCTAGAAGCTCTTTGTTTTCATTAGTAATTGTAAATAAGTTTTTGACAAATGTAATAAATTTTTTCATAATTAAAATATATATCTTATTGTTTCTAAATTAAAGTATTTTTTGTAAACATTTTTAAAATTTTCCAAAGCTACAGTTTTTTTTCTAATTGGGTATCTCATTACACCACTATAATTTTTTGGTTCATCAGAATATTTCATAAGCTCTCTAGCTTCTTCACTTGCTTTGTTCATTTGAAATACATGATTAGTTAATGCTATCACTTCACATTTATTCTCTCCAGCGTGTTTTTTTACCAGTTTAAATAATGTATCATACTCATTACTCCAACCAGGATAAAAAATTAAAGGACTATAATTAATATGTACTTCCCAACCTAATTTTTTAAGACGGTTAATATCTTTTATACGGCTCATAATGTTTTGCATCTTAGGCTCAAGTATATCAGAGTATTTTTGTGGCATTAAGCTAACACGGACTCTTGGAGATTTGTTAAAGTGATTTACATCAAGCTTAAGTAAACCAGGATACTTAGTAGCCATAGTGCTATTAAGTCTTGGATGATCATCATACCTTTTTATATAATCTAATAAAGGCTCACTCATCTGTTTTTGCATTAAAACTAGATCAGAATTGCAAGCAATATCAACCATTACATAAACCGGATCTTGTTGATTAGGAACTTTATCATACGTTTTTTCCCATTCAACAACAGAATTAAATATTGCATTAACATTCTCATTAACATAAACTCTATCTCCATTATATCTAGACATATAACAATAAGTATCTAAACAACCACCAAAGCATCCATATATAATGTTAGGAGCAATGCAGTCTGAACTATTGTTATTTGTTTTTGTAACTAATGTTTTTGTTTTTTGCCTTTTTATGGCCATACTACTATTATTTTCATATTTATTTTTTTTTTAAACATGTGAGGGGCATCTTCACAAATAGATTTCATTTAATTGTCTTCTGATAGACAAACCCCTTCATGCATCTGACATGACTCAGACTATTATGATGGCCAAATTACAACTAGCACTATATTTTAAATTCTCCAAATACTTCATCTTGTGCTTCCATATCAGCTTCCCAATTTGTTTCATTCATTGGTTCTGCTGCGTCAAGTTCATCTATAACTTCACCATTTGGTAATTCTATTTCACTATCCAATAAAGAAGTTTGATTTGGATCTACATACTTTTCTGGATCTTGGTCAAAGTTATGTAAATTTTTAGCACTAAGCAACTCTGCTGTCATAAATTCATGAAATTTCTTTTGATCACTCATCCATGATTTAGGATGTGATATTTTTAATGCATGTGTAACATGGTTATAAAATGCCCATGCATTATTTAAGTCACATTTATAATCATAAGAAGGTTTATTCATTTCTTTTTTAATACAAGACATTTGACTTGCATCAATTAGATTTTCATCCAAGAATAATCTTCCTGCTAACTCTGACTGTGCTCTTTTATCTAAATAACACTGTTTTAAAGAATCTCTGTCTTTTATTAGTGTTATAAAGTGTTTGTTAGCCATTTTAATCTGAGAGCCAATTTGATTAAAAGCCTCTTGATCAGCATTACCTGTATGTTTTCTAGCATATGTTGACATATTTCCAGAAATCATACCGTTTCCACAAACAAAAACATGAGCACCTATTCCACATTGAAACCTTGTGCTTTTATCATATGAATTAGTCCAAGCAAACATCATTCCTAACTCTTCATCATGTGTAGATTGAATTTGATATATACCCTGTGCAACATTAGAATTATAATTAGTTCTATATGTTTCATTAGTTATATTGAAGCCGTGTGTAGCTAAAAGACTTCTTGCAGCATCAATCACAAACTTGTGACGAATAACTGTGTATGTATCCCCCTCATATACTGGAAGGGGTGCTAAAGATAAATCTTCAGCAGTTGTTGTTGTTGGTTTTGAATATCCCATAATTTTAAAATAAGTTTAATTGATTAGTTTTTATTCCCATAATATTGTCTATTTCTTTTTCAATAGCATCTAAATAATATTTTTCATTAATATCATAATCTTCCCATTCTTTTTCATCTACTTTATTATAAAGTGTCTGCATCCATCTTCCTGATTCTAATTGAATTTCACGATTATCATTTTTATTAACTTTAATTATCTTAACACCTTTGTTAGAAATAAAATATCTATTAATTTTTTGAAGCTTTTCTTCACAACCTTCATTGTTTTTAATAGATCTTGCCACTTGTTGCCAAGCACCTTTAGATTTACCACCAATACAATAATCCAATATATTCTTATTGTTTTCTAGTGTATACTCAGGCAAATCCCCATTGACAAAATATGCATATATAGCTTTAGGTATAATAAGTTTAGACTTATTTTTATGAAGGGCTAAATTTTGAAATTCAAAACGTCCTTTACATTTTGCCTTATTATTATCATCAATTGCTATATAATTATTTACATCAGCAAGAACAATTTTTTTATATGTATCATGTTCTAGATTAAGATTGGTGATTTCCTCCCATTTTCTACATACATCATTGTAAATCTCTACCTTAGATCTAGGTATTATTGTCTCAACACCATCTGTATTTTGTAATAATGGTATAGCTTCCGGTATTGCTTCCATGATCATTTCATAGAGCATCATTAGTGTAAGCTGACCATTGACAGTAATAAACATAGTAAATTGAGGATCATATAGGAAAGAATTTTTATCATTACTAAGGCCATATGTACTATTAAGTATAATTTTATATACATAATTCATAGGATTACTCTTAGGAATTTTCTTTCTTTCTGTGAAGAACCACTCATATAAATGACAAAAAGCATTTTTATCTAAGTGAGCTGGAGAAATTTTATTCATAATTGCCAAGTTAGGATAAAAACTAGTAACATCTGATGACATTATTATATTATCCTCATCTGATTCATATACACCAGGCTTAGTAGCACCGTGTGCTCCTCCAAGACCAAAATGAGTTTTAACTCCTCTATAGTTTACTGAATATTTAAAGCCACCTTTTGTTTGATTAGGATTAAGTTCCACTGTTTTAAATTTTTCAAGTAAGTTATTAAATTCAGGTGTATCAAACTTAATATAATCAAGTATTAAATCTTTAATTTTAATTACATTTCTAAATGTTCTTAATTTTTTTAATTCATACTTAGGTATTTTAAGCTCCTTACTTAAATAATATGCAAACAACTCTTTACTAATACGTGGTTCAGATGCACTATATAGATTAATATTATATTGATCAGTAAGATCTTTTCTTAAACTAACTAAAGGTTTAGATCTGTTAAAAATTTCTTTAGTTGCCTCAACATCATTAATACAATATTCTACTATAAGATTTAATTGATCTTGTGTATTTATTTCTGTTTCATGATGTATAGGCATATCTAAAATATTATCCCAATCCATAGTATACTCAATCCATTTGAGACTAGACATTTTGGCAACATTATCCCAATGATTTAATTTAAAAACATCAATCTGCTTAATGGTCATTTCCCATTCAGGAAATTTTTGAAATTCTCTATTGTTAGATCTTTTTATTGCCTCTTGTGCATATCCATATATTTCTTCAGCAATAGATTCACCATCCATTAACTTTAAATTTTTGTGGTCCTTTATTATACTATGAGTAACTTGTGCGTCAAATGCTAATCCATTATAAGAAATATGCCATTCATTATTTTTTATATTTTGCTTTAAGAATTCTATAAACTTTTCATAATCATTTTGTAATTTACAAATTGAAAATATATGTGTCTCATCTTTTTTGTAGTGTTCAAACACTCCTACAAAACAATTCTTTAGAGTTTCATAATCCATTATCCAGTGATTCATGTCATGTCATTTTTATCCAAAAAAAAAGGGCCCGTAGGCCCTATTC
>Ga0181420_1001105_pt1 | contig 10343 bp, 9 predicted proteins | sample 43SPOviralmetaG_FD_130145 | JGI IMG/M metagenome (GOLD analysis project Ga0181420, IMG submission 130145) | Marine viral communities from the oligotrophic San Pedro Time Series (SPOT) site, San Pedro Channel, CA, USA - 43 SPOT_SRF_2013-05-22 | ecosystem: Environmental > Aquatic > Marine > Strait... | reverse complement strand
TTAATACTGGCGCTTCTACTGGTGTAACTCTTTCAGCATTAAGAAACGGTGTTTTAATGACTGATGCCCCTGCTGGTGGTGGTCATGCTTGCGTGGCTCAAACTGTTCAAATTGAAATTAAAAATCCAAGGTTAATTATTCCGAAAGTTATGCCTCCTGAAAACATGATGAAAGCCATCGGAGCCTCTATAATGAAAGGTAAATATAATTTTGATATTGTCAGTTATACCGACTACCAAAGCAATATTGTAGGAAGCACAACAAACTCAACCACAATTATTCCAGCTGATTTATCTCGGGTTAAATCATTGCTTTGTGTGCCAGTAGAACAAGCAGATTTAAACAGATTAGATAATATAAGAGCGCAACAGGGAAGATATTGTGAGGCTGACAGTTACGAATTCCAAATTAATAATAGAATGGTGCCATCTCGTTTGGTGTCATTAACCAGAGAAGCCCATGGTGAATTTGTGGCGGGTGCTGGTAATTATATTGGAGTTCCAGATTTTGCACTTGGGACTTGTGTCGGAGCTGTTCATACTTATGAAATTGAAAAAGCTTTAGGAGATTCTGGGATTGATGTCAGAAATTTAAGATTCATAGGAAGAACTCATGGGAATGTAGTGGATGAAGGTTACTGGTTAGTAGCACGCACTCTTGGCCCTTATGGAACTTCAGAGAACCTTATGGGAGTCAGTGCTATTTTATATTTGAATTATAGCGGTAATAATGTGAACCTTAAATTACTTCATAATTATGCAGTGCATATTAGAACCGTTGCTTTTGGCCCATCTGGAGTTGAACTTAGATATTAAATTTTTAACTAATTAAACTTTTTTTTTACAAAATAAAATATTGTCATAACTTATAACAATGTCTAAAAATAATTTATCTGAAATCAAGAAACAAGAGATTCAATTGAACCCAGTCAATTCTGTGTCTTCAGGAGTCTACAGTCCAGGCAGTTCAATTCCTTTAATAAAATTTGATATTGCTTCCTCTCCTATGCCTATGTTTTTAGATGGTGACAGCTTAAGAATTAACGGAAAAATTACAGTGACTGGAGTAACCAATACTGGCCGAAATTTTGTAGATAACTTCGGAGGCCGTTTCGGTTCTTGTATTGATACCATTACTATTTCAAGCAAAAGATTAAACCAAGTTATTGAGCGTGTTAATAATGCATGGAGAGTTGCTCCAACTGTCATTAGTGCTTTACATGGTAATGAAGATATTAATACTGTGTTATGTCATGAAGGAGGACATTATGAAACGACAATTTTAGGCCGTCATGCTATGGTGGCTAATGATGGAACAAAAGGGCAGTCTTTTTCCAGTCGTCTTTTTGCTGGTGTTTTAGCCTCTGGCCAAGCTTTAGATATTTCTGACGCTGGATTTGGAGGCCTTACCATAGAAATTTTATTAAAGCCTAATGTTTCGTATTGTTTTGGTGCTGATGCTGCTACCGCTCAAGCCTCTTACGAGGTTTCAGATTTACAATTAACGGCGTGCTTATACCAAAAACCAACCGCACCACCTAAAGCTCAGAGTTTTGCATTTAACTCGTTGTCCACTATTTTTCAAACTGTTAATTCTTCCACTTCTGTGGTGGCTCTTACTCCAGGCTTAAAGCAAGTTTCCAGTATTATAACCAACTTTATGAATGCTAATGAAATTGGAAATCAAAATTTCAATAGTGGCCGTTTAGGTAATGTAGGACAGCTTAGAGCATTAAGATATTCTATTAATGGACAATTAGACCCGCTCCAATATAGATTATTAACCGATGAAGAAAGTAATGATGCCTTAGCCCCTGTAGGTCAAACATACCGAGGAAGATGTATGGTAGATAGAAATTATTTAGAATCAGTTAATATTAGACGATATGCGGAAGTAGGACGCACTGTATCAGCCTGGAATAATTGGAATTCTGGAGTAGTTGAAAGAAGCCAGACCGCCAATAATAACGGATGTGAACAAGGAACAACCGCTGGATTTGGTATTTTATACGATAGTTATGGAACTGGTAAAGACCTTTCTCAAACTGTCTTTTCTTTTGAATTAGAAGCCTCTGGCGCTGATTTAGATGGAACTGCCGCAACCGCTCAAGGAGCTTACATGATATTCTTAAATAAGAATGAAGTTCTAATGAGTCCAGGTGGAATTCAAATAGCAAGATAGATTTTTTTTTTCTTTTGTATAATTATAATGTCAGTTAATCAAAAAATAGATAAACTTACTAAGCCCCAATTAATTGAATTAGCTAAGAAGATGAATGCTGAAGTTTGTATTAAAACAGGTAATTTATCCAGAAAAGATTTACAAGATACTATTAAACAAATGAATAATAAAATTAAAGTCGATGGTAAAAAATTATTAGATAATGTTATTACTGTGCCTGGAAGAGGAAAAGAACTTGAAAGAGAAGCTAAATTAGGAGAAGCTAAAAGACAGAGAAAATTAAAACAAGTTGACAAAAAACAAGCTGAAATTGAAGTGCTAAGCGCAAAATTAAAAAAATTACAAAAGGAAGTTCCAAATGCTTCTGGAGTATTACTAAGAAAGAAAGTCATGGAAGTAGAGAAATTATCTCAAAGGATAAATAAACTATTTGACTAAATTTTTTTTTTTTTATAAATCATTAAATATTTTTAACTAATTAACACAATTTATATTTTAAAAAAAAAATATATCTATAAACTATAAATTATAATGTCTGATATTGCAAGCCCTTCCGATGTTGTTGACGAAATTGACCAATTAGAGGCGTATACTTCTGTTAATCAAATTATTAACCCTGAAGGACTCCAAAGGGCTGTGAATGTTTCTGTAGAAACTAATATTTTAGAACCTGTGAGCCATCAATATACAAGTGAATTAGGGGGTGTTACTCGTTGGGTATTACCTGCTAAGGGTGTAATAAATATGCCAGCGGTGGCTTTGTGTTTTGAAATTGTTAATGGTGCAGTAGCTGGTGCTGGCACTGATTTAGGCCTTGCTTTTCCTTTAGGGAGCGGTGGTATTGCAATGTTACAGCGTGTAACGGTTAGATGCGGTGGGCAGATTATCTCACGAGTAGATGAAACTGCACTTTATAATTCCGTTAAAAATCTTTTTACTTCTCAACAGTATAGACAAAATGTTTTAGATGTTCGTCATTCTTCCTGCTCTAATGTTGATTTAAAAATTTTAAGACGGCCTGAAGGTTCAGACGCTGCGCCAGGAGGTTTTAATCGTGGTGTTGATGTTGTAGGCTATCACCAGCTTATTAATACCGAATTAGACCAAACAAGCACATACGGAGATAATATTTTAAGTTCTGCTAATGTGGAACATGCTAAACAAAGAAACAAAGGATTAAGAAATTATGACCAGAGAGGAAATGGCCCAGAAGTAGCAATTAGACTTGCTGATATAATACCCTTCTTTAAAAAAAATCAACTTCCAGCCTTTGCTATGGCTCAAATTGAATTAGAATGTGAATGGGCTAAAGGCCCTGCTGCCGCAACTGCTTACGATAATATTAATCAAGCTCCAGTGGTGGCTTTTGACCCTTCTGCAGGAGGTTTAGGAGCTTCTACCAATCATAATATTGCATTTGCACAGACTCCATTTTTAAGTATTGATTATTTACACTACGATGAGGATGAAATGGCTAAAATGCAGCAGCAGGTGGATTCCAGAGGCTATAGATATGATTTTTCTGAAGTTGTAGTTACTAAAGGTATTAACCCTGAATATACAGGTGGAGTAAATGGCACTCACGAAGTGACAAGTAATCATTTATTAGGTATGATGGGGAAGGAAGTCAAAAAAATATTTGTGGTTAAGAACTGGGATTTGAATTCAGCTCAAGGCCAAGCCGAAGCCAATTTAACCGATAGCGGATGCCAGACACATAGAAATACACAATTATGGGGTTTAAAGTCCAGCGCCGTCAGAGGTGAAAAATATAATTGGATTATTAATAACGAAAGAATATATAATATTGATGTAGTTAATCCAGCTCTCCAGCATCATTATTTAAGTAAATGTGAAGAAACTCCATATCAATGCTTACCAGGTCAATATGACACATTAAATTTTAATGCTGATTCATTGAGCGTTTTAGGAAATACCCAAGATGCAGGAACTGTAGATAATACAAACGGGGCTTCTTGTTTTACTCAAAGAATTTTAGGTGGTAACGCTCATGTTATAGGAATAGGTTTAGATAAATATAATGAAATGGGTAATGCAATAGGAAATGGAACAATGATAAGCAGTGCGCCAATTGAATTTAGATATACAGCGGAAAAAATAGAAAGTGCAGTTGCGGGTGACCGAAGAAAGGCTGCTATTAATTTAACATTCTTTATCGAGCATAGAAGAAGTTTAATTATTACTAAGCTTGGAGTTAAAGTGTCGGACGGTATGGCATCTCTTCCTACGGTTTAAATAAAAAAAAAAAATATTTCTATACAGTAGATGGAATATATTAAGGATATGAAAATAACAAAATATAAAAAAGAAATTATAGAATTAGAAAGAGAAGTTAAAAGACTTACTAAAGCATGCCTTGCTTTTGACAAGATAGCAGAAGAAGAAAGAAAAATAAATAAGGAGTTATATAAAAAACTTGAAGCTTATGAGGACTTTAAGAATTAAATGATATATCAACAATTATTTCATCGTCATCCTCAGAAAAAAGAAGGTCAGAGCATAGCCCCCGACATCTTTCAATTAAATGTTTTACAATAGGTGGGCTTTCTTCACCTATTATTTCGTCAAGCTCTCGTGAAAATGCATAAACAAGGCATATTGTTCGGAAGATATTGTTAAATTTTTGATTCATAATTTTTTCTTTTAAATCAAGTTGTTTATCTCTTTCTATAAGCTTCCTACCCATTTCTAATATTTCACCTTCATTCATAATTTTTTATATATAACCAATATTAAAAATTAAAACTATAAATCTACTATTAAAAAAAAAATATAATAATTATATAATATGTCCAGTCAAAATCTTGTATATGAATGCTCAAGAGGTAATGCCGACCACCAAATAAGCAATTCCGAGTGGATAAATACCTGGAATGAAGGAATAGAATTAAAAAGGGGTGATACAGTGAGATTATTAGGCTCTTTTATATCTGAAGCTGGTGATGGTGACGATATAGCAATTGATGAAGATACTAAATTTACAATGGAATTTGAACCGTATTTAAATGCAGAAACGGTAAATTTTGGCGGCCCAACTCATGCTGGATTTGCTGGAGATTTTCAAATTAAACTTGGTGATATTGCACAGCCAGCTTATAGCACTGATAATTTTGGGTCAGAACCTCCATATACTCCAAATGATTTAGAGGCACAAGATGTAAGCCCGATTCCAATGAACCAAGCTAAAAGAATTGCCACTGATAGATTTAACTACCGAAAAAATTATGGCGCTCATGTTTCTTTGCCTTATCAATATCCAGTGGCGGATGCCGTTAAAATAGGTTGTTATATGGATACCTCTACTGGCTCACCGACTGCTGCCGATATGACTTCTGAAAATTTAGTTCCAGGAACATTATCAGAATTTAACCAATTGAATTTAAGTCAAGAATTTAGAATTGCTCATTTGTGTAAATTAATTGAGCTTCATTTATTTCATGGTTTAAAATTTTTTACTACTGGAGGAGCAACCCATACCCATTCTTTTGACCCAGCTGACATAATACAGGCTGGAGATTATATAAGCACTTATCATATTGGAGCATTTCCAACACAATTAACACCAGGCGCACCTGCTACTATGGATAATTTAGCTTTAAACACCGACTTCGGGGGAGTCCAATGGACGGCAGGGCCTCAATCAATGGTGGGAAAAGTATTAGCTACAAAATTTAAAATAAAAAATATATATGACCCAAATGCTAATTTTACTGCCCCTATGGAATTTTTGCAAATATATGTGCAAGATTGGATAAACCCAGGACAATATAAATTTGAAAATGAGTTAATTGAAGGAACAAAAGCGCCAAGACATGGAGCGCCAGAAAAAAAAAATGGTTATAATACCTGTAGGAATGCTAATAAGCTAACTGGAAATTTAAATGGCCGTAATACTGGAGGAGCATTTACAGCTCCAGGAACGGCTAATTTGGCAGATGTTGCCCCATATTATTACAATTTAAATAATTCTTTTACACTTGGAGAGAATCAAGAAATGCAAAATTTTACGGATTTTAACCGAACTTTAGAAGGATGCACAAATTTAGGGTTGGCTTTTCCATGGGCTGGGAAAGGTTCATGGAGAAAATTTTTAGCTAATTGTCCAGATTTAAGCATTGCAGATTATCCTGTAACTATGTGTTCTTCTTGGGTAGAATTTACCAGCGCTTTAACGGGGGTAATAGCCGACGGTTTCGGACGCAATCAATTAGCCATGACATTAGGGGACAATTTTTTAATTATTGATTCTGCTTTTAGTTATCAAGAGTTAAGAAATACTTATTATAATTTAAATTCTCCTTGTTATACAGATTCAACAGCACCTTTTTATATTGGCAATATTGAAAATATAGAAGAGGTAGCCAGACAACCTAATTTTGCAAATCAAACCGCCAACCATTATTATAAAATTACAATAAGCGCGCCTTTAGCTGGTGACTATGCTATTAATACTATTGATTTTCATTATCAAAGACAATTAGGCGGGTGGGATTGGAAATTATGGAATTTTACTTATAAATATGGCGCTGAGGATGTTTTAGGCGGTGGAGGAGTAACCGACCGTATTGAATATATAGATTCTAAAAATTGGAATGATGTGGGGGCTATTGTTACATTAGACCCTAATGATGATAACCACCGTTATAAAGAACCAGCTAACCCCGCATATATAAAAAGATTATACTGCCCTTATAAAGAACAGGCGGTGGCCTCTCCTAATACAGTGAGAAATATGAATGGTGGAACATGGGGAGCAAATAATGTAACATATCCAGGAACTTTTGCCACGGGGGCTTCTGGTAAAAATGCGGGTGATGTATCACACCCAAGATTAAGGCATATATTCGGACAATCACCGCCTTATTTAGGAGGAGGAGATATGAGAAGCGCCACAGATAGAGCGCAAGTTTTTCCATATAGTTTAGGTTTAGGGCCATTTGAATCAAGATATTATGAAATAAATGGGTATAATGAATGTTGTAATTCAGTATATTTTCAAACTGAAGATGGAAGCGGAGAATTTCACCAGCCTGGGGGAGTTACCAGCCCAACATTAGCCGATAAAATATGGAAGGAAGATTTACTTTATATTAAAAAATATAAAACAGAATTCAATATTCCAGCTGGATTTTATCAGAATCAAAGAATGGCAGATTTGATAGACGAGCAATTACACTATTCCACAGAAGATTATTACCAAAAAGTTGGAAATAATACCACAGTTGGAAACAGAGAAAGAGCTTTAACAAGTGGGAATAATGTGATATGGGGTAATTTTATACACTCATATATTCCTGAAGTTTCGTATGGATTTATACCCTATACAACAGAAGCTTCTATTGAAGCTAATAATTCAGATTTTCCAGACCCTATAACGGATAATTGCAACTCTTTAATTTTTGATTACGGAACTAATTTATTGAATCCAGTTCAAGTAGTCAATTCAGACCAGTATGCATATTATACCGTTCCATATACACATAAAGCAGACGGTTCAGCATATCCACAAAATAAAAGTGTTTATTGTTTTCGGTTAATAGGTTCTAGAATAATTCAAACTTCATTTTCTGACCAGATGGACCAAATAAACCCCAGTCAAATTATAAATAATAGAAATATGGATGTTTTAGCAGCAACATTTGGACAAGAAGCGGGAGGAACTCCTGAGAACTCATTTATTTATTATCAAAATAGGGGGTATAAAAATAGGTTAATGTATGGAGGCTCTGCAAAATGCTGGGTTGGTGCTGTAAATCCAACTTTTTCTTTTGATGTGGAACAATTATTATATAGTTGGACTTTCTTATATACTCCATACAGACCAGCCACAGATGAAAGCGGAAGCACTTTAACAATGGTGGGCGGGTTATCTGTTCCAAGCGCTATAATTAACACTTTGAATTCTGGAGAAATAACGGATTCTTTAAGCGGAATATATATAAATAATTTAGCAGGTAGTCAAATAAGCGCCACCAATACAACCCCGCAATTTGATTTATTTAATAATGGGTTTGCAGTAGCTATTCCAGACTATGTAAATAAGGCTCGTTCATTTTGGAATAAATTAGGTTTTACAAATCAATTATTAGATTCTTATAATACTGGAACGCTTAACTTACCATATATTTATTTATCTGAAAATTCAGTGATAGGAGATTTATTAAGGAATCATGCATTAGTAGATATAAGCGCGAATGGCTCTAACCCCGCCAAATCATATTGTAGTTTATGGGCGCCACCTATTCAATATGCTATAATATGTGAATCTAACAGCAGATTTGGGGATACTAAACCTTTATACGCATCAACCCCATTTTATTTAATAGGTTCTAGTTTTCCAGCCAAAGAATATTATGGTGGTGCGGGTTCTAAATTACCAGTTATTGGGGTTTGTTCTCGTCAGTTCTCTTCATTTGGTTTTACTTTTGATTTATCAGAAAGTGCGATTACATACACAATAGACCATGACACCACAATAACTTCCATTCATACAAAAATATATAATAATGATTTTTCAAGCCCAAAAAATTTAGACCCAAACAGCGCGGTTATTTATGTGATAACAAAAAATAATTATTACCCAGAAATGATACAAGAAGATTTAGAAACAGCAACTCAAGATATGATAAGTCAAAATCCAACTCCAGATTTATCTCCTCTCTTTTTAAATCCAGACAGACAAATATATTATAGCGCACCTTTATTTATGGAGTCAGACGATTCAGACTTTGATGATTAGGATTTATATTTTTTGACTTTTCCTTTTTCTTTTTTCTCTTTAATAGCTTTCTTTTTTTGTGCGGGTGTTAATTCCTTCATAGTTGTCGGTGTCTTATTAGTTATTTTTTTAGTAGGTCTAAATATCTTACCTTTCTTTCCTTCATAAGTTTTTTTGCCGTCCTGTGTTCTCCAATCCTCCTTATGCCATCTGGTCAAGCCTGTGGTCTTAGGTTTTGCACCACTATATTTTCCACCTTGTTTTTTATATTCTTTGACAACTAAAGAGGACTTGTAAGCGCTGTGTTTCATAGAGCTATATTTAGCTCTGGCTTTAGCATAAAGTTTTTTGTTAGTAGGTTCTGGCATATATAGTATAATAATTTTTTTTTTTTTATATTCTAAATTTATCACGCATAAATTTTTTGTTGGAGATTGTTTGGAAAATATAAAAAAACTTGAATCTAATTCAATTGATTTTTGTTATTTCAATCCACCATTCGGAATTACTGGATGTGAATATGACAAGCCCTTAAACTGGGTTGAGCTATGGCCAGAAATATGGAGAGTATTGAAACCTAAAGGCGCGGTGGCTATTCATTCCTCTCAACCTTTTACTTTTGATTTAGTAGCATCTCAGAGAAAACATTTTAAATATTGTTGGTATTGGAAAAAATTATGCTCTCCGACTGGTTTTTTATTTTCAAAATATCAACCCACAAGAAGTATTGAAGAGATATGTTTATTTTATAAAAAGTCGGGTGTTTATAATCCTCAAATGGTATTAAAAGATAAACCAAGAATTAGAAAAAATAACATTATTCATACAACTGAATATTATGGAATCAATCAGAATATACAAAAAGCACATTATCACTCACACAATTTTCCAAACCATTTAATAGAAATGAAAAGACGAAATCATAAGTTTTCCACAAGGAGAATAGAGATGTGTGAATATTTTATTAAAACATATTCTAATATTGGAGAAACGGTATTAGATTTAACATGCAGTGACGGTCAAAGCGCTTTAGCTTGTCAGAATTTAGAAAGATTTTATATAGGGTTTGACATAGACCCTGAAATGATTTCCTTATCACAGAAAAGATTACAAGAGCATATTGAAAATACTTAAAAATAAAATATCCAATAAAGTTAAAATGACAATATACAGAATGGAATACAATGACTATAAAGAATATTTTTTTGAAAATGCAAAAGAGATTGAGGATGATGAATATATTGAATTAGAAGTTATACCAATAAATAATAAACAAGATAAGAAGACAGAATTCTCAATACGATGGAAAAACATAAACAATACATCAGAGCAAGGAAAAATTAGAAATATTAATACATCATCTATATGGGCTTTAATGAGTTGTAGCTGGGCTGTAGAGGAATCTGAATAATTTTTTTTTTTT
>Ga0181420_1001103_pt1 | contig 10350 bp, 9 predicted proteins | sample 43SPOviralmetaG_FD_130145 | JGI IMG/M metagenome (GOLD analysis project Ga0181420, IMG submission 130145) | Marine viral communities from the oligotrophic San Pedro Time Series (SPOT) site, San Pedro Channel, CA, USA - 43 SPOT_SRF_2013-05-22 | ecosystem: Environmental > Aquatic > Marine > Strait... | reverse complement strand
CCTTCTTAATAGCTAGAAAGATATATGAGCACGGAACTAGAAAGACTAACTTTTATTCTGACGTTGTTAACGATCAACAGATACTTAAGTTTGAGAATATGTTTATAGACCTTTATAGAAAATACGCTATACAATTATTTGACGAAAAGTAAACTGATAATCAAGCAGTTATAATCTTTCTTATTTTTTTGTTGTTTTATTAGATTTGATGTATATATATTTGCATCATGAAATTAACAAAAGAGGAATTAATAATAGAATTAGAAGAGAGTTTAGTAGAAGTCTTATTAGAGTTATCTGACGAGGAAGTAGATGACTGGCATAGAGATACACTAGAAATGATGGCCATTGAGATAGAGAGAGATTTAGAGAAGTTAAAGGGGGAATGAAAATCTACTGCAATAAGAGAAAACAATACTTTATAGGAGAGGACGAAGACATGACCTATTGGCATAGTAACGAGAATAGAGCTGTTGAATTAAGTCAGCATGAAGCCAATAAAACTATAGCTAGATTAAGCTATCAGATAAACGGATTAATAGCAACAATAAAATAATTTAAAAAAAATTAAAAAAAAGTTTGCATATTAAAAAAACGTATTATCTTTGTAGTATAATAACAAACAAACAATGACAAGACAAGAATTTACATACAGAACAAAAATCGAAAACAAAAAGGTAGTAATAGGCAAGTTGTCTTATAATGACAATTACTTCGTAGATATCTATCCAGAATACACTTTGCGAACATCAGCAAAGTACAAAACAAAAAACGAAGCAATAAAAAGATTTGAGTCAATAAAGAAGAGAGTTTCAGATAAAATAATTTAAACACAACAAATAAAATGAACAACACAAATTTCACATTAAGCCAAATCTTAGATGACGAAATGATGAGCCAAATGGATGTATATGAGAATGACATCCTGGACTCTGATGAGTGGACTATTGAAGACTTCAGTAAGTTAGCTGGATTCTAAGCAAGATAAATCAAAAACTAAAACAATTAAGCCTCTAGAGATAGGGGCTTTTTTATTACCCTAAACTTATAAGCTACTATTTGTATATGTAATTGATGGGAATTACTATTCAAGACCAACCAATTACGATAAAGCCTAAACCAGCCTTTAGTCCAATAGATTACTTAATAAATTCTACTAGTACTCTAGAGAGTGGGTTTAAGTTAATTGTAAGCGTTCATAAAGACCCTAGCGGAGATAATACTAAGGTGTCTACTTTGCAGCTTAATACTATTCCTAATGCTACTCAGTTAGTAACTGATATACAGAATATAGTTAAGTCTTTTGTTACAAGCTCTTATTCTATATTAGATGGAGACACTATAGGAATAACATCTACTGAATTAAGTGAATTTAAGTTAATGTTTCAAGAGTATTATAGCGGAGGCCTTCAGGGTAGTGCTGTTAGTGGTAATGTATTTCAGTCATGGAACGCATCTCCAAAATATACTGAATTTTCTAGTGGTAATTACGAGGAGTGGAGTCTAGACCAATATGAGGTCAATCAATTCCTTAATGGATTTAGAACAAATAAAACAGACTTCTTTAATTTCAGTACTTCAGATAATTGGCTTAAGGTTAGGCCTACTCAAAAGATACAAGCTAACTGGATAATAAGAAGTGGATTCTTAGGCAATCAAGAGGTTTGGTTAAAGACATTAGATAGTAATTTCTCAGCATTGGCCACATATACTTTAAATGCTTCAAACGACGATTCACAATATTCTTTAGATATAGGATTCTCTGAGCTTAGTTCTCATAACTGGAGCTCTCCTTTTTCAGATACTAACGTTAAGTATTATGTTATAGGTGTATATGATGCTGGAGATACTAACTTCTTAACTGAGTTCTTATTATTTGAAGTAGATGAATGTGAAGATACTTATACAGATTATGAGTTACATTGGTTAAATAGAAAAGGCGGATATGACAGCTTTATGTTTAGTGGCAAATCAAATCAAACAACTAACATAAATAAGACCTTTGCAAAGTACACTACTAGAACAATAGGAGGAACTAGTATATCTCATAATACATACGCACAACGCAAGAGAGCTTTTAACACTAGTTTAAGCGAGTCTTATGAATTAAATAGTAGATTACTAAAGGACTTTGAAGTAGAGGGCTTAGAAGACTTAATGTCATCTCCTGAAGTTTATTGGAAATCTGTAGATGGATTCTTTGCAGTTAATGTAAACGGAACTACTTACAAACATTCTAAAAGTGAGAACGGCGAAGTATTTAACTTGGCCTTAACAATGGAGATAGATAATAGCGATAATAGACAATGGTAATAGAGCACATAATAGCTGGGTATTCAATCCCACACAATGAAGGTGCTATCCCATTGACTAAGGAGGCATATGATGTAAACAATCCTCAGAAGCGTTTAACTGATTTCAGTAAGACTATAACTATCCCTGAGAATAGATTAGTTAATCAGATATTTGAACACGCCTTTGATGTTAATGTAGACTTACAAACATTTAACCCTAATCTTAAAACAAGCTATCAGATAATCCAAGACGGAATAACTGCTATTGATGGATATTGTCAACTAAAGGCCATTAAGAATGTAGACGGTTTAATTAACTATGAGATACAAGCTACTGGAAGACTAGGTAATCTATTTGAAAAGATTAGAGATAAGTATTTAACTGATTTAGATTTAAGTAGTTTGAATCATGATTGGACTAGAGCTAACATACAGAACTCATGGACTGATACAGTAGGACAAGGCTATGTGTATCCTATGATTAATATAGGTGGTAGGTCTCAGTATACCTTATGGAATATTCAGGATTTTAAGCCCTCTATATATGTTAAGCAATACATTGATAATATATTGTCAGAAGCTGGATATACTTACAATAGTACGTTCCTTAATAGTGACTTATTTAAGAGGTTAATAATCCCTTATAGTAGCGGTAAGATATTACTAGATAACTCTGCTATATTATGCAAGGAGTTTTATATAGGTAAGACTGGAACTGATACAGTATCTTGTCAGGACTTTAATGATGTTTCTAACTCTGCAAATAGTATACTTCCTTTTAATAGTGACTTAAGTTTAAGTAGTTATGAGAATAGGGTAATAGATGACGGAGGTATCGTAGAGGCCTTAGCTTGTGCTGAAGCTCTATTCGGATTCTCTGGAGATTACTTCAATACTTGCGAGGATGAGTTTAATGTAAACAATGGAAAGTATACGGCTGACGATTCTAATAAGATGTCTTTTCAAGGTGTACTTAATTTTGACTTAACCTATACTAATAACTCTACTAACGACACTAAAAGACTTAATGAATGCCACACTAGTTTTGGAGCTGTAGATGTTATCCAGAATGATTTTAAAGCAGTTGCTGAAATATACTTAGTTGAGAAGTTAGGCATAAGCTATACTGTAAAAGAAAAGATTAATTTAGATATAACTGAAATAGCCTTAAACACTCCGTTAGATGCTAACTCAATAGGAGATACAACAACTCTAGCGGGTAATGTTGTTTCTTTTGCTACTGGAGAGATAGACGTTAAATCAGGTGCTGAATATTTCATATCTGTAGGTGCTGTTAATTATAGCGGACATCAAATAGTTAACTTTGTTATAGGTTCATTTGACGCTTTCCCTAATATAACTAACTTCAATGACTTTACTTTTAGCTTAAAAGAGGGTTCTTCTTTAAGTAGTAATTTACTAGAGAATGAGATATCTGTAGGAGATACTATAGAAACTAGATTGGTAGTTCCTAAAGAGATTAAACAAAGTGATTTATTAAGTAATATAATTAAGAGATTTAACTTGTATATAGACTATGACCCTATAGATGAGAATAAGCTTATAATAGAAACTAGAGACGGATTCTTAACAGACGATAGAGTTAATTTAGAACATTTAGTAGATAGGTCTAAGGAGTATAATATTAAGCCTATGGGTGCTCTAGATTCAAACAGATTTATATTTAAAGATACATTAGATAAGGATTATCATAACGATATATATAATAAGGTTAATGATGAGATATACGGACAACTTACTCTAGATATACAGAACGACTTTTTAAATAAAGACAAAGTAGTATCTACATTCTTTGCACCTACTCCACTACACTCAATAGAGGGAGATAACGATAGGGTTATTTCGTCTATGCAATTCGTTAATCAGGAAGGACAGAAAGTAGAGGCTACATCTAAGATAAGATTGTTATACTGGGGGGGTTTATTAGATACTCAGAAACTATGGACTATAGGGGTGCCTTCACTTGGAGGAACTTCTTATACTAGCTATCCTTATGCTGGCCATTTAGACAATCCATATAACCCTACATTTGACTTAAACTGGTATTCTCCTAAGCAGTTATATTATGACTTAAGTTATGGAGATAGGGTGGCTATGAACTACTCTAATAATAACTGCTACAATGTATACTGGAAGAAATACATAGAGGAGATAACTGATAAGAATAGCAAGATACTAGAATGTAACTTATCTCTAAGGCCTTATGATTATAGTGAATTAAGTTTCAGAAAGAGTTACTATATAGATGGCAGTTACTGGAGATTACTTAAGGTTCAAGATTTTGATGCAATGAGTGACAGCTCAACTAAATGCGTATTCTTAAAAGTAGAGCCTAAAGACATATTTGTACCTGAAGTGAAAGAGGTTAGTGGAGGTAATGGCGTATTTTCAGACACAGCTCCAATACCTAGTAAGAATAGTGTAGTTAGCCCTAATAACAATAGCGGTAAAACTCAGGATAAAATAAGATTCGGTGTAGATATAAAAGGAGGGACTAGGTCTATAGTTGCTTCAGATAATGTATATCAAAGCGTTAACTCTTTAAATAACCTTATAGTAGGTAGTGACTTTGCTAAGTCTTTAGAGGATAATGTAACGATAATTAATAGTCCATCCATTAACGTCAATAGGCCTAATGAAGCATATATTAACGGACTGTTTGTAGAGAAGCTTAAGAGCGTTATATTGAGTGAAGGATTATTGTCTAATATGGAGGACGAAATAAGCGTACTACCTCCTTTACCTTCGGATGAGTTTTATCAAATAACTAGAGGATATGTTAGATTGAATGGTAATAGTGCTATAGGCTCTACTCATAAGTTAGACTTAGTTACTGACGATGTGTCAGAACATTTGTTAGCAGAGATTCCAGCTAGTTTTTTCGGAGCTAATGATAACACAGATTTATTAGACGTATCTAATCACAATACTACTCCTATACATTTCGGTAGTGGTGTAAAAATAACAACAAATTCTACGATGTCTTTTGACCCTAACACATCGTTAACAATTAATATAGTATATAGAATAATAAAATTATAATGGCAGCAGATAAGAAAATAGCTTTAGAGTTAACCTTAGGGTTACAAGATGCGAACAAGTCTCTAGAGGAGCTTAATAAATTAGTAGAGAAATCTAGACTAGAATTAAGTAAGACTGGTAATAAAGGTAGTAAGGAGTTTAAGGATTTAGAGAAAGCAGTTAAGAAGACTGAGACTCAAATGAAAAAGTCTAATACTACTACTAAAACTCTTAACGGAACTACTACCAAGTTAAATAGAAATTTAAAAGCTACTAGTAGCACAGCTAAGGCAACTGCTGCTAGTGGGCAAAGTCTTAATACTACTATGTCTACTATGGGTGGAACTGCGGGCGTATTGGCAGGAGCTATGAATACCTTAAAGGCCAGTTTAACTGGAGTTATAGCTTCACTTAAAACCCTAAGAGGTGCTATGATGGCTACTGGAATAGGTGCTCTTATATTGGCTGTAGTTTCTTTAAAGGAAGCATTTACGTCTAGTGAGGAAGGCCAAAATAGATTCGCTAAAATACTAGGTGTATTAGGTGCTCTTGTAGGTAATGTTAGAGACGGACTAGCTAAGTTAGGAGATGGAATAATAAGTGTATTTACTAGTCCCCTAGAATCGCTTAAGAAATTCGGTAAGCTATTAGTAGATAATGTCGTTAATAGATTTATAGGTATAGTAGAATTAATACCATCTCTAGGTAAGGCTGTTTCTCTATTATTTAAAGGTGAATTTGCTGAGGCTGGTAAAACTGCTGCGGATGCTGTCGGTAAGGTAGTCTTAGGAGTAGAGAGTGTAACTGATAAGATTGACGAAGCCACAAAGGCCACTACAAAATTCATAGAAGAGCAAAAGAAGGAAGCTAATCAGGCTGCTCAGGTTGCTGACATGAGAGCTAAAGCGGATGTTATAGAGCGTAATTTACTAATAGAAAGAAGTAAGCTAGAGAGTGATATAGCAAAACTTAGATTAAAGGCCAAGCAAGAAAATCAATTCTCTGCAAAAGAAAGAAAAGAGGCCTTATTAGAAGCTCAGAGATTAGAAGATACTTTACTAGATAAAGAGACTAAAGCATTGGAACTCAGAAAAGACGCTCAAGTTTTAGAGAATACTTTTAGTAGAACTGATAAAGAGAATAAGACAAAAGAAGCTCAGGCTATAGCTGCCGTTAATAATCAGATAGCTAGAAGAGCTAATGTAGCTAGAACACTACAGAGAGAATTAAACACTATAGAAGCTCAACAGAGAGCAGAAAATAGTAAGGCATCTAATGCAGTTAAAAAGGAAGAGAAGGACAAATCTAAAGCTCTAGAGGATATAAGAAAAGCTGAGATATCAGGTAAAGAAGCTGAAAGAGCTGAAGAGATAAGAGCAGAGAAGGCTAAATATGATGAGCTAATAGATAAGGCTAAGGAGTATGGTAAAGATATAACTAAATTAGAGGAGGCTAAATTAAATAGCGTAAAAGAGATACAAGCTAAATTCGATAAGGAGGACGCTGACAAATTACTAGAGCAACAAGAAAAGAAAATAGCTGACTTACAATACAATAAAGAATTAGAAGAGGATGAGTTTAAGCTAAGAAGAGAGGAGTTAATTAGAAGAGAAGCGTTATTAAAAGAAGATAAGACATTATCTGAAGCTCAAAGAACAGAAATAGAGGCTCAATTCACAGCCGAAAGAGACGCTATAGAAGCTAAGTCATTAGAAGCTAGAATAGAAGCTACTAATAAAAAGGCAGAATTAGCTACGGATGTATTAAGGTCTTTATCCGCATTAACTACAGCTTTCGCTAAGGACGATGAGGCTAGTCAAAGAAAAGCATTTAAATTAAACAAAGCTTTCAGTATTGGTCAGGCCGCTATATCTACAGCAACTGCGGTTACTAACGCATTAACTGCTGGAGGTAATGCAGCTAAGCTAGCTACTGGAGCTCAGTTTGTTGAGGCTGGTATAGTTGCCGCTACTGGAGCAGCTCAAATAGCCGCAATATCTAGAACTCAATTTAAAGGTTCGTCTTCGGCTGTAGCTCCTAGCCCTACTATTCCGTCTGCAATAGGTGGAAGCGTTGGAATAACTCCTAGGTCTTTAGTTTCACCTACTATAGAAACGGGGATACCTACAGCAAAAGTAATTGTAACTGAGACAGATATAAGAAACGTGTCTAGAGATATAGACGGAGTTTACAATAGGGCTACAATAGTAGAATAAAAAAACCCTTACATTTTCTGCAAGGGCTTTGATTGTTTTAGGTTTTAAGTTTTTTAGGTTTTATACTAATTTTAAATATTTTCTAAATATGTTAGCTGCGTGTCTTTCGTCATTTACTTTTAATTCCATAACCCATGTAGGTACTATTAGCTGAATAGTAGGCTTTCCGTAATTTTTATTTAGCCAATTTGTTTTATCGAAATCGCAAGTAATCTCATAACCTACATACTTATCATTTTCAACTTGGTCAAAATTCTCTACGTTATGTTCCCAATAAGAGTACACCGCCATATATTTACCCTCTATATCTGCATAAGTAAGGTAGGAGCCAATTCTATCAACACAATTATCTAAAATTGCTTTTTTTGTGATATGACCACTATTTGATGACCATTCTTCTTTTAAATACGTTCTAACTGTTTTTTTTGTGTTGTTCATTTTATTTGTTTTATTGTTTATTGTATTACAAATATATACACAATTATTTACATACAAAATATTTTTTACTTTTTTTAAACATAATAGTATATATAAAAGAATGGACTTACCTTTAATAGAGTTTAAATTATCTGAAGACGTAGAGGGCCTACAAGCGATAGCTTTAGTAGATTCTCCTGCCATTGGTGTTCAATACCAAGCCTTCGCTCCACATAAATTCGAAGTTATTAACGAAGATAAGCGAATCGTAATGGGGGCTGCAATGATTCCAGACCTACCAATCTATAGAAGAGATGAAAGAGGAGAATACTACGCTGTGTTCAAAAAGAATACTATTAAAGACCTTGTACAAAAATACTTCAAAGAAGGCAAGCAAAGTAATTTTAACGAACAACATGACTCGCTTAAATTGTTTAATGACGTTTATATTTACCAATCCTTTATAACTGACGAGGAGTTAGGTATAAAAGCTCCTGAAGGTTTTGAGGACATAGCAGACGGGACTTGGTTTATTGCTGCTAAGGTAGAGAACGACGACGCTTGGGAGAAGATTAAAAAAGACGGACTATTAAGAGGATTTAGTGTTGAGGGTGTGTTCGAATTAGAAAAGTATCAATTTAATAAAATGAATAAAATAAATTTAGAAAATGTAATTTCTACTCTTAAGTCTGTTTTTGCAGACGCTGAAGTAGAAGAGACTGTAGTAGAAGAAAACTTCGAAGAGGCAACTCTTACGGACGGAACTGTTGTTAAATGGGAAGGTGAACTAAAAGAAGGAACTGCTCTAGTAGTAGTAACTCCTGAAGGTGAAATCTCAGCTCCAGACGGAAACCATGAACTAGAAGACGGAACTATTATAGAAACTGCTGGAGGATTAGTAGTATCTATTGTAGCTATCGAATCTGAAGGTGCTCCTGAAGTAGAAGAAGTAGAAGAGGTAGAAGCTGAAGTAGAGAACGAATTTAACGAAGAGATGTTAAACGAAATGCTAGAAAGAGCTGTATCTAAGTACGCTGAAGCTATCAATGAGTCTATCGAGACTATTAAAGCTGAAAACGAATCTTTGAGAACTGAACTAGCTTCTGCTATATCTTCAAAAGACGAGTTAAAAGAAGAGTTTGCTTCTAAACTAGAAGATTTAACTAAAGGAGTTGAGGACTTAGCTACTAGCGAAGAGCCTACTTCTAAAAAACCACAAGAATTCAAAGCACTAACTAGAGCTGAAAAAGCTGCTAAATTAGGAGCTGCGATTAGAGCAAGTAAAAATTAAAAATAAAAATAAAACAATTAAATTAAAATTATGAGTTTCGACGTTTCAAGCTTGACAAATTATGTCAACGAACAATCAACCGACCTTATCTCAAGATTATATTTTGAGAAAACATCAAGTGACTACTTCTCACTTCAATCAGGAGTAAAAAAGACTGACGCTTTACACCTTTTAAGTGTAGATGCATTTCCTCAAGACGGTAGCGGGTGCTCTGCAACTGCTTCAGGTGACATCAACTTCTCAGATAGAAATATCTCTGTAGGCCAAATCACTTACTATTCAGGATTCTGCATGAAAGACCTTATCCCTAAGTACACTCAAATCTTATTGAGAGCTGGAAATGCTGAGACTGAGGACATGGCTTTCGAAGCTGAGGTTTCAGAAAACATTATCAAAACTATCATGGAGCACAATGAAGTTGCTGACTGGACTGGAGATACTGCTTCTGCTAACATTTATATCAACAAGTATGACGGCCTTATCAAAATTATTGATGCTGCTACTACTGCTGTAGACGGTAACACTTCTGCTGCTACTGCTATCACTTCTGGAGCTTCTGGAAACGTAGATACATTAGTTAAAGATGTTGTTAACGCTAGACCAGCTAAAGTTAAGTCTGCTGCTAACCAAGTTCTTTTTGTTGGAACTGACGTATTCGACCAGTATGTTGATACATTAGCTGCTAAGAACTTATTTCACGTTGACGCTACTGCATGGATGAACTACGAAATGGCTATCCCAGGTAAAAACGTTACTTTGGTAGGTGTTCACGGACTAGATTCTACTAACAGAATGTTCTTAGGAACTAAAGAAAATTTCTTCTTAGGATTCGATTTACAGAACGACGAAGAGGAATTCGATATGTGGTACGATAAAAAAGACGATAAAGTATACTACAGAGTTAAATTTAAGAGAGGTGTTCAAGTTGCATACCCTGACGAAATCGTAGAATTTACTTTAGCTTAATAAATAAATAAACTAAATTATGGCGTGTGATTTAACAAGCGGATTTAGTGTAGGATGCTCCGACAGTATTGGTGGTGTAGCTGAGTTCTGGATAGGCAATATGCCTTCAGAAATGGTTATCGCT
>Ga0181420_1001102_pt1 | contig 10355 bp, 14 predicted proteins | sample 43SPOviralmetaG_FD_130145 | JGI IMG/M metagenome (GOLD analysis project Ga0181420, IMG submission 130145) | Marine viral communities from the oligotrophic San Pedro Time Series (SPOT) site, San Pedro Channel, CA, USA - 43 SPOT_SRF_2013-05-22 | ecosystem: Environmental > Aquatic > Marine > Strait... | reverse complement strand
TTTTTAACTTGCTTCATTAGATGAGTTTTTATGTTGCCTCGCTTGTGTGCGTCTAAGTCAGAGAGTAGTTCCTTGATGTTTGTTTCTATGCGTAGCATAATATATTATGTAATATTTTTCCCTTTATATACTTTTTTATTTATCCACTTCAATTCTTCTAATATATTAGAAGTCTTCTAATATATTAGAAGATTTATATTTCACGATTGTAAAATCCATCCTATCCTTTAGCCGACCATAGATCAAATCAATTTCAAGCATGGCGATTTAAATTCTTCTAATATATTAGAAGACTTCTAATATATTAGAAGATTATTATTTGTTAGTATAGAAACTATTTAGGGATATATTCGTTATATTATATGATTTAATATCTACATATATTGATTATGGGATTACATTACAGCGAAAGAATATATTATGATGACCCTATAGAGAACCAGAAATTTATTAATATATATGGTTCTTATGTGTATTGTAGACATGGTCAGCCATCTTATATAAAGTGTTGTAAGTGTTGGGAAGAATGTGGGGCAAAGTATAAAAAAAAAGATCACTTTGGTACTGATGCATTCTGGGAGTTCTTTCGTCGAATGTTCGAAGATAAAACAGAAGAAGAAGAAGAAGAAGTAAGCGTAAATGTATCAGATAAACCTGATGTATTTAAACCTCTGAAAAAAAGTAAATCATTTGAAGAATTAAAAAAAGAATATCGTAGGTTAAGTAAAGTTCATCATCCTGATAAAGGTGGAGATCATAATATAATGGTCAGATTAAATAATTTATATGAAAAGTTAAGAGATAGATTTATTTAATTCTCAATCTCCATCATGGTCAAGTTTTACTTCGTAAAACTTCATAGATCAACCGAAGGTTGATTTGTCATCGCTTCAGTCCATACATAGATATAATCTTGTGATTTTGTTTTATATTGCTTACCTAATTGTTGCCTCAAATCAATCTTATTATCACATTTAGGAAATTCGTATTTCTCTGTGAGTGTCTCATATATTTTAGGTGATATGTTAATACATATAGGACAACTTACTTCCTTCATTAATTTATACATTAATGGTATTAAGAAATCCTCATAATATCTATTCTTTTTATTATCATATAATTCAGAGTGTTCATATATCTCCATATTATCGTAAGGTGGAGATGTTAAGACTAGGTCATAATCCTTATCACTAAAATCTTCATCAAAGCACGAATTCCATATCATTTTCATCATATTATCACCCTTATAAGTCCCCGAATATACTTGTTCTCCCGTTGATTGAGACCATGGTTTACCAATACTCATCATATGAAAATATGCTTCTTTCATATTAATATTAGTATCAATCCCAGTATAACTAATCCCTAAGGACATAGCACCTAACATACGACCTCCCCAGCCAGCAGTAGGATCTAATACATTCTTCGCCCCAAATCGTTTATATATGTATTTCGCTGTTGATGCTTTAAAAGCGACAATAGAACCTTTGCACTTGCGATGACATTCATAGACATCAGTAGGAGAGGGATATAATGCTGTTTTTCTACGATTGATTTTAACCGCCAGTTTCCATAATTCCTCTTTTAATGTATCATCGCTGAACCATTCTTCAAGGGTTTTATATCCCTTAGTCCCACGCTTACACTTTAATAGGTTCTGAAGCTGATATTTATATATGATAGGGTTCCCGCAGAACTTTGATTGATTTGTGAGAGCATCAAACTTACATAGATTTTTCCAGTCCTTTTTAACATCTTCTTCACTAATATCTTTACATGAGAGAATATCCTTGAAAGTATAAGGCATCTTCTCAGGGATAGTATTCTCAATAGATTTTTGCTTCTTGTAATCTTCGTAGATTGTTTGAGTGTTCATTATATAAGAGTTGTTTTTTACTGGTATATTTATTTATATTAGAATCAAATTTATATGTGTTTTGCTTTTATGACAAATCAACCTTCGGTTGATCTATGAAGTTTTACTTCGTAAAACTTGACTTGGTTTTCGACTCACTTTATGAATTGTTTTTATGGTTAGGGTTATGGTTATTGTAAAATCAAATTCAAATATGTTTTACTTTGATGATAACTCTTTTGATTTTAGACCCTCATATTTACGCTTCCACATCTCACGCTCACGAATAAGGATTCTCTTCTCCTCATTTTGTTTCATAAGTCTCTCGTAATGCTCCTTCGCCTCCTTTTTCTCATAGTCAAACCTTTCCATACATTTCTGTTCAAGTTCTTCGGCTGCCTCTTTATAATCCGTAACATCTTGTCGGAGTTCAATAATATATTTAGCTAGTTCAGTAGGATCGCTCATAGCCAAGTGAGTTTCATCAAGCTCTTCCATTGTCCAGAATAGGTCGCTGCTCATTATTTTTATGTGTTCTTTTTTTTGTTTGTTTATGACTTGTTTTTTAGTGTGTTAAGTTAGAAATAGCAACATCAAATTTTATAGTGTTTTATTTTGAGGACTTATTTTTACCTCCTCGTTTATTTTTTGTTTTTTTTTTCTCGGACACCCCTTCAAAGATATCTTTTTCACGCATTTTAGTATTCATTTTAGGGGGTGGCTGTGGGATTTCAGCATCGTGTAGTGTTTTAACAATCCTAAATACCTTTGATTTTTTTGTCATTTTATACTAAATAATTATATATTAATTTTATTATATAAATCATAGTATAAAATGAGTTTAATTATATGTAGAAATCGTCCAAATGAGCAAGATGTAGTAGGTAGTAATCATTCTGTGTATGAACCCTTCTCATTTAGAAATCAATTAACGAGTAATATTGAAATCCCTGCTAATTCTCAAATTGCTTTACAATCAGCAAAGATTAATATGGATGGTTCAGTTATTTTAGGAGATGATGCTAAAGTATTCTATATCTATTTTGGTCCCACAATTGTGGGTGATGAGGCAGTTCCTGCAGCTGGTCAGATAAGTAGTATTACTGAATCACCATACGTCCCTCTACAAGTATCATTATTCCCTCAATTAAATAAACTACAAAAAGTAAGCGTTCAAGATGTCGCAGATGAAGTCCAAAAAGCAGTTAATAAGGTGATTTCTAATCCTAATCTTAAAAATAGATTTACTTGTGTAATGGAGACCAATGCTGATGGCTCACTCAAAGGATTTAAATTTACCTATGATGAGAGAATTACAGGAGCAGGATATACTGATTATGGTCCTACAAGCACTCTACCTCCTATGTTTGTATATGTGAATAGTCCAACGATAGGCATGATAGAAGCATCTTACACGTCAAAACGTCTCTATCAATTGAGTAATTTTACAGAGGGAGAAGCACCGCATTGGACTTATCAGATTTTAGGAGCTCCTTTTAATGTAGGTGAATTCGATGTTGCAGCCATTCGTCTTCGTAGTCATTCTGCGGTTGGTAATGTTCCTCCGTTAAATCACAAAGGAGGACAAGCGAAATATAATATTGCTGGTGCGATTAAAGGAGGGGCAGGAGGAGGAGGCACTCAATCGGCTAGGTTTATGGTAGGTTTAACGAGAGGTTGTCGTGGAACATATACTCTCCCACTAGGTCGTGTAATGAACCAGCAAAGAATTAGACCTCCGTGGTACAGACATGGTAATGGTTCAGTAGATCGACCATGGATGAGTGCTTTTGTAGATTGGGCGGTATGGTCTGACCATACGAATGTCAGCGGTGCTAATTATAAGGATAGATTAGTTGTCGGTCACACAGTCGTAAATTCTGACGATTTAGGGGGAACAACTGGTCGTGTTGAGGGTAATGCTGGGAGACTTAAATTACAACGTCTCCAATATGGTGATGGGACTGGGGTGCTACCTGATACAGGAACTGATGCAGCAATCATCGCTTCTGCTGGGTGGTCTGATGCTTATGGATATGATTTATTAGGCAACCCATTATCAATAGAATTTGTGATATTTGATCTTCATGGTGGTCAGGTCACTATTTCATTAGAGAGTGATACAGCTTCGGGTAGTAATGTATATCCTCTTGTTACTTATGATGATACAAGACCACAAGTAAATCTATTAAAACCAGTTAATCAGAATACGGAATCCTTATACCCTCTTTGTCTATTAAATAATCATGGGAATACAGGTCCCGGAGGTGCTAATTGTGAATTAGGAATAAAACTATGGGATGGTAATAATGTATCTTGTCCTAATAATGACTTCTTATCTGATGATCCAGCTAAAAATGGATTTATGGATAGGACATATTCATCAGATTTATCAACAGCAGAAAGAGCAAAAGCATTAGATCAAGAAAGATCTTGTTGGGATTATACTCCTTCGAAACGAGGGGCGAATGTAAGTATAGTGAAACCATATCCTGGGGTTATTGGAGGAGGAGTAAGACAATTCACTAATATCATACACAATTGGTCAGTTCTTCCTAATAATTTATATGGAGGTATGAATTCTATAATGACATCAAAGGCAAATATGAGTGTTATGTTAGGATTTCCTAATATTCCAAATGTACCTTCATGGACTCTTGATGCAGCTGGATTTCGGCATATAGGATCATTCGCAGTTCCTGAACTTCTACCTTCAAGATCGGTATTTGTAAGATTAGAGAACTTTGGTAATGAAAGTGTGAATGCTTTTCAGGGCTTAAAATCTAAAATTATCGCTCATCTACCACGCTTCGACGGGACTAATTCTATTGGTCCCTTATATCTTGAACCACATAACCTTGTATATATTGATCTCAAGAACCCTCAACCATTTAGAATTAATAGTTTTGATATAAGTTTATGTTATGCAGATGAGACGTATGCGACTGCTCTACAGGGGACAACTATTATATGCCTTCACCTCAGGGAGAAACCTAACTAATATAATATACCTACGTATAATACTTTTCATTTTTTAATAGTTTTTCATAAATAGATTTAATATATTCACTATTATATAAATGGTGAAATTTGATGATTCGCTTAAGATTGATATCGTAGATGCTGTGAAACCAGCTGGCGAAAGTGTTCTTTTAAATGATGATTTACCTTTTGATAGTGATGATGATAATTTACCTGCTGGTTTAATACCATCATTCGTATCGAAACCAGCTCCTACTGATGAAATATTTTCAGGTGATGAAGAACCAAGTATTTCACTACATGGTATACCTACAGAACCAATAAAGGAGAAACCACCTCCACAAGTTAAAGTTATACCTGAACCTGAACCTGGTAGTGTCGCCTCGGGCGACCCAACGCTACGCGAAGTTATCACTAAACCAGCTGAGAAACCAGTAAAACTTACAAAGAAAGGTCGACCCCGTAAACCTATGAGTGAAGAACATAAGGCGAAATTAGCACAGAGTAGAGAGAAGGCGATGGCGAAGAAAAAGTATTTAGCAGAGCAACGAGCAATCACTAAATCTCAAGAGAAAGAAATAAAGGAGAAAGAATTTAAGATAAGTCAGGCAAAGAATAAAAAGAGGTTAGATGAGTTAAATAGTCAGATGCCTGAACCACCACCAGCACCAGCACCATCACCAAGATCACCCACCCCACAACCTACACGACAAGAAGTAGAAAAAAAGATGTCTTCTAATATAACTATGAAAGATTTAGAAGAGATGTCTCTTAAAACTGTCATTACAATGGAGGCGATGAGAAAAAAAAGAAAAGAAGCAAAGAAGAAAGCACAGCAAGAGAGTAAATACCAGCAAGAGGTAATGGAAACGATAAAACAGGCGAACCCCTCATGGATCGTTGAAGGAAGTCCTTTTAACAACTGCTTTTGAGATAGTCCTGATGCTTCTTTGTTTTAAGATGTTTTGATTTAGCAGAAATAGTTAAAACCTGACCACATTCACAAGTATATTTTTGAGATTTATATTCTTTTATTTTATCTTTATTATCTAACTGATATTTTTTATGATATTCTTTTTTATTTAACCCTGTGTTTGCTTTATATTTATTGATACATTCAGTCGTATCTATATAATATTGTTCTCTTGTATATCTATCGCATTCTTCTACCTCTTCAAGGATATCATATATATAATTACCTCTATCTAATATTTGTTTAGAAGAACAACTATTATCAGATTTACGACTAGATATTCTACTAGATAAATATTTCTGTTTAGTTGATCCAATATATATTTCACCAGTCTCTAAACACTGAATGAAATATATTTTACACTTCATATCTATACATATGAATATGTTAAAAATAACTTTAAATCAAATTTAGACTACCATATCCACCCCTGCCTACTTGTCTGTTCTTGTGTTTTGATATAATTCGTAATAAAATCTAACATAGTTTTTATCTCTGCTATATCTGATTGTAATTTTCTGACATCGTTAGAGATCTGATCAATTGGTTTTACTATCGGCATTATATAATCTTAATTATATAATAATTTAACCAGCGACTTTTTGGGTGGTTTTATGCTGATTCATTGTATGATCACTATACAAAGCAGAGGCTCTTGCGGCATTAGGATCTATCTTATGAAGACCTGATAAACTCGCCTGTGCTTTAGCAGTAAAATCTTCTGTTTTCTTTCTTTGTTTTGCTTCGTCTGCTTCTACTTCTTGAACTTCACCAACCGCACCTGTCACGCTACTCGCTGCTCCTAAAAGCATACCCACAGCAAGAACAGGAGGAAAGGCAAGTCCTACTACATCAGCGACCCCTGATGCTATTTGTAGAGCATTCGAGGCTTCTTCTAGTCCGTTTTTCCCAGCAAGATGAAACTGACCACCTTTAAAGTCATCATGTAATGCTTCAAGACCCATACCTACATTCATCATAGATCCAGCAGATTTAAGACCTGCTTTACCTAATTTAGTCGCCATTTTCTCTTCCATTTTATCACTTACTTTACTACGTATACTCGCATCTCCTACTCGTTTCGCCATTTTCTCGGTTTCTTCAGCAGTATCGGTTAATGGGTTCATAGTCCTCGTATCATGTGGGACACCATGAGGATCTTCTAGTTTCTTCGCTACACTACTAATAGATCTTTTAGCTTGGGACTTGACTGCTTCTTCTGCTTTATTTTTAATAGTATCTTTAATAGCACTTCTCGCACTATTAGCATCAATAGCAGTAGATATAGAGGCGACCCCACCTTTCGCCATTTCCTCAGTATTTTCAGATGCTATATCATCTTGTGTCTCTCGTTTTGCTGTTAATATATCTCTTGCTACTTGTTGTCTCCTTGCTGTAACTCTTTCGTTGTGAGCAGTCGCTGCATCGTATCGCATTTGCCCTAACATCTTAATCATATTGTTTTCATGATTATATAAGTCCATATTTATAATGAATAGAATATAATAATCTTATCTTAATATTAATTATAGTTAATCGTCCATATTAAGACTATCGTCCCCGTTCCACACGACTTCCTCAAAGTTTCTTAATATTCTCGCAGGATTACTCTGTAAATCAAGATACATCACCTGATAAGGTTCTTTATGGATATTTTTATAATGTAATATGAAATTATCATATCCACCTACCATACCACCATATTCCTCTGCGATCTTATCCAGTTCTTTACGATTTTGCTGACGACATATAAATACACTATTCGCATTATTTCTTATCATACCACTCACAGCCCTGAATGACTGGGTAGTGATACAATAGAAATCTATGTAATGTCTAAATCTTGTACTGAAAAAGGATACAGCATTACTCTTAGAGAAATCTTGAGTAAGGATATCATCTAATACCAAAGCAAACGATGGTCTTTCTTCACGTGGATATAGCATTTGTTCTTGTTTGATTGCTTCTATCATATAATCTTCATAGTGATCTTCAGTATCAAAGTATTTATCTAATAGCTGTCCTTTATTATCTGTGTGAAGGGTATTGCTTATAATCTTCACCGTGTCAAACATACCTTTATAGAATGATTCATTACAAAAGAAATTTACAAGTAGGTTCGACTTCCCAGTTCTAACTGAACCTATGAGTAGAGCCAAGCAGGGCATATCAGGTAGATTTTCATGTATATCAGCAAAGCGTGGATCAGTAGTAGTATCTTTAACTTTTAAAATAGTAGGGACTTTCATTTTATCTTTTTTAGGCATTTTAGCATCAGGTTTATCATCATCTTTACATTCCATATTAATATACACTATATAATATAATGAAGTAAAAAAATACATATCCTAAACATAACATTAATCCTAAGAAATCAATGTCGTCCATATTTAAGAATTAATATATATATATAAGTATAGAATGAATTTAGAAATTCCTAACGAACATATAAAACATATAATTGATGCCTACAAGAAGAAGATAGAGTATGATCATGAAAGATATCATAATAAGATCAAGAATGACCCTGAATTGATGGAGAAGCGTAGAGAATTAGCACGTCAGCACTATAAAAATAATAAGGATAAGAAGAAAGAATATTATCAGAAAAATAAGGAGAAATTAAGATTACATGGATTAGCTAGATATTATAAAGATGATCTCAATAAGTTAAAACAAAGATATCCTTTAGAGTATGATTTAATGATAGAATATCATATTATCCCTCATCATCAGATTCCCAACCTTCCTTCCCCCATACCTCAACCCACTTCGCCCTCTTCTCCTCACTAACATAGTGATCCCATAATACCTTTCTAATTTGAGACCATTTCTCATATTTACCCATAAGGCAATCTTCAGAGGTCTCCTCTATCCATTTTGCTGTCTCGACATCGCACCATTCACCCTCTAATTCTTCACCCATGATTTCTTTACCTGCTTCAATCACTTCTAAACATTCCCACCACTTATCGTCAAAATATTCGTGTTCTTTAGTAATCATATTTATATACTAATTAATATTTTATTTTAAAATCAAATTTAAATATCTTTATAATTATAAATGTCTATCTTATTAAATGGTGATTGTTTAGAAGAAATGAAAGAACTTGATGATAATTCAATAGATTTAATCTTTTGTGATTTACCTTATGGTCAGACTTCTTGCAAATGGGATTGTTGTATAGATTTAGAGAAATTTTGGGTAGAAATTATGAGGATTAAAAAATTAAACACTCCTATATTCTTCACTACAACAACTAAATTTGGGGTGAGTCTTATACAATCAGCCCCTAAGAAGTGTCCTTTTCGATATGATTTAATATGGGTCAAATCTGCTCCTGCTGGGTTTTTATCTGCTAAAAAGATGCCTATGAGGAAGCATGAAATGGTATATGTGTTTTATGAGAAATTACCTCTTTATGATTTAAGTTCTCATAAACATAAGTTTCTAGATAAAGTGAAAGAAGAATCATCAACCTTATATAATAATAAGGGTAAATCTACGACCCCATTAACTAAACATGGGGTCGTAGGACAAACTACAGGACAACCACGATATGAACCACCTTTACCTGTATCAGTTGTGAAAGAGGATATGTGTAAATATGATGTTAATAAAAATACTTATGGAGGTGGTAAAGAGGGTAGAATTAAAATATCAAAAGATAAAAAAGACCATGAAGCAAAATACGATCCACCTCTGCCTACAACTATGTTAGAGATTAAATCTACTCGTGGTAAACATTCAACAGAGAAGCCAGTTGCTCTTATGGAATGGGTATTAAAATATTATAGTAAAGAAGGTGATGTTGTACTTGATCCAACGATGGGTTCGGGTTCAACAGGGGTCGCATGTAAGAATATGAATAGAAATTTTATAGGTATTGAGAAAAATGATGAGATATATGAGGTTGCTTGTAATAGAATTTATGATTAATCAAAAGATATCTTATAATGACCTTTGCTAATGGAAAGACAACTTGGATTTATTTGTTTAGATTTTAGTTTTTCTTCTAATTGTTTTCTAATTTGAGGTGATATAATAGGTTTCCATATTTGAGACCTCTGTATATTATTATTCATTAATCTACATACACGTCTTACACTTGGTAAATCACCGAATTGTATGATGTACAACATATCATCTTCTAGGTCTTTAATAGTTTTATAATTAGTTTTTCCGATAATGTATTTATGTTTACAGAACTTTGATATTTCTTTACATATTAGCATAATAGTTTGTTTATCTTTCACACTTAATATTTTCTTAGGATTAGGATTACTTATATAGATCCTTAAGTCCTTAATAGTTTCTATTTTATAAACATTAGGTTTAAATATGATATTATCACCTGAATCAAATAGTTCAATTAATTTATCTTGTATATCTCTTTTATTATTCGAATGTGAGAAAACAATAGGTACATTAATTGTATTAATAATATCTATGAGGTCATGTTTTGAGTGGCTCTTGTCGATGCTCTTCAACATAATATATAATCATACATAATAATATCTCTATATAAACGGATCTTCTAATAT
>Ga0181420_1001098_pt1 | contig 10373 bp, 12 predicted proteins | sample 43SPOviralmetaG_FD_130145 | JGI IMG/M metagenome (GOLD analysis project Ga0181420, IMG submission 130145) | Marine viral communities from the oligotrophic San Pedro Time Series (SPOT) site, San Pedro Channel, CA, USA - 43 SPOT_SRF_2013-05-22 | ecosystem: Environmental > Aquatic > Marine > Strait... | reverse complement strand
TCACTATTGTTCTCTCCTATGAGTAGGGTTCCCCTTTAGAGTTTATCAAAGCTTCTTATCCCATCGTCACCACAAAACTTTGCGGCCTGCTGTCTAGCATCTGATTCAGTGTAGGCAGAAATTATGTCAGTTCTACCATCACACGATATTACTTTCCAAGTTTGCATAATTACACTCCGTCTTTGTATTTAATCATAATCTCTTTGTTTTGTCTTATGGTTTCATCTAGAACCTCTACAGACCTTTTGTTAAGCATTCCATATTTAGCTTTTCTCATACCTTTATTGGAATTTCTCAGCCTTCTGTGCAGCTCTTTTATAACCTTGTCTTGCTTGTTATAATATCTTTCTTACTTTGGATATTCTCCCAAGCTGCTGGGTTTCCCCACAGTTTAAATAGAAGTTGCCTAAGCATTGTTGCACCCACCCTTATTTCTGGGTAGATCATTATCATAGTTTCTATGTTTAGCTAGTTCATCTTCTAACTCTTTTCTAGCCACACAAAAACTTCTTGGATTATTATCGTAACATCTTATTAGTGTGTTTGATAGCACTACCAGTTCATGTAGTCTCATGTTTGTTTCACGTATTATTCTATCTTTATCACCAATAACTTCTAGCAGTGAGGCAATGTTATTACACATTACTTATCTCCTTATTACAAACTAGGCAGTCTCCTGTGAAACCATATCCAAAGTGTTTGTTACAGTACATTGGCCCCTTTACAGGTGGTATCCTTATAGGCCCATAGATGACCCATCTCTTCAGTGCTTGATCATTATCATCGTCAGCCCATATCCTTTCACCTAGGAACTTCCATGTTATGGTGGGAGAAATAGAAGCTTTGCATTGTAAAATTTCGTGACTGTTACTTCCTGTAATAGAGAAACAATGATAGTACTCCCCTACTTCTAGGTCGTTGTTTGATGTAATCTGTTTTATATCAGTCATCAAGCTCTCCTTCTATTGTCAGGTAATCAGTTGGCCTAGTGTAGGCTGTGTAGGTTAATCGAGCCTTAGCTTCTTTACTACGACATGTATTAATATCCACTAAATCTACTAGTGCATGTTTTAGTGTACAACCCTGAGCCTTGTTAACGGTTATGGCATAGGTAAATCTAATGTCCGACACAGACTCTTTCAAACTAAAGAATGTTCTCCACTTCTCAGAGGCTTCTACTGTAAACCCATTAGCTTTTAGTCCATGTGCTTCGCTAGACAGCTTCTTTAGTCTTTCTAAGAGCTTTACTGGACTGGCTGGTACGAACACAATTTCTTCTATCTCTACACCATCCAAATCTTCAAACTTAATGAATGCTCCAGGAAGTCCATAGCTCTCAGTTTTCTCAACATCTTTCACTATTATTAACTGGTTGTTCCTGATTAGTACTACACTAGCGTCTGATGAAGAGGTTATCGAGGTGTTAGCAATCATCTCTTCGCCAATAACTGGAGTTGGGTCTTTTCTACCCATAACCTTTCTGCGTATTTTGCGGTTCAGGTTTAAGCATCTCACATTAGTATAGGCAAGCACCTTAATATTGCGTGTGTTGCCATCTCTTACGCCTGCTTCAAATGCTTTGTAGGCTATCTCTTCAATGTCATCCACATGACGCACCCCTTTGCCTGAACCATCAGGATTCAAAGCTGTTGTTAGCTTTGGTTGGGGTGCGCCATCGACGCATTTACGTGCTTTGTCAGACAGTTTATATATCATATCTGTCTTATCTACACGCTTAGGTTCGGTCAAGTGTAGGTATAGCTGAGTTGACTCATAAGCTGGTACACATTCTTCCTCACCTTCTTTAAACACTGGGAAACATTGCTTGTTGTCACCAATTTTTAAAACTCTGGCTCCACATCTACGTGCTTCATTCATCAGTAGTTTGTCCTCGGTGTGTCCTAACATACCGGCTTCATCTACTATTATTACCATACCCTCTTTGAGTATGTCTTCAGCGTTCTTATTACGCATTAGCGGTGTAGATAGATACTCTGCTCCTGTATCCTTATCGACTTGTGGAATCCAACCCATAAAACTATGTAAGGTTGTCACCTCTCTACCAGTAAAGTTTGCTAGAACACCAACTGCACTGTGAGTCATACTTGTTAGTACTGGTACAAAATTGGTGTTCTTCAGTATTACTTGGTCTATAAGGTGTTTGGCTGTATAGCTCTTACCAAAGCCAGCACTAGCCCATAGGCCAGCACAGGTGATGAGTGTATTGTTTAACCAATCCTCACACTTCTCTGCGGCAAGCTTTTGGTCTGGATATAGTTCTGACATGGTAGTTCCTTATGGTTAGATTTTATCTTTCATGTGACATTTTATACATCTTCATATGTTAGGCCAATCTTAATTTACTGTACATACTATTCTCTCTATTATTAAATTTGTCTATACTAAGTGTAATTACATGACCAAGAAAACCCTGTCTAATAATAGACAGGGCTTCAATGTTAATCTAGGAACTCAATAGTTCCATCTGTATGTACGATGTATTTTCGCATAATCTCATACTCCACTATTGACCAGCCTTTACTCCAAGGCTCGTCTGTTCTGCACTTCCAGAACTCATCTCTCGTGCATTCACAACCATCTTCAAATACATAGTTGCCTTCTATTATTGCTACCCGCTCATTCCTACTAAAGAATAAATGTCTTACCTTCTTTCCTTTTAGCATAGCCTTGATGGCTTCTACCTTGGAAATTAGTTGTACACTCATAGTACTTCCCAAGCTGTGGCCAGCCCCAAACAAGGGCTGGCTCTTTGGTTATTTAGAATGGGCTATCGTCGCTCGGTTCTGTAACGTTTCCATGAACCTGTGGCAAATCGCCACTGGCTTGTGCAAGAATAGTTACATTACGTTCGTCAGCTAGCCAGGTCTTAAACTCTTCGTGAGCTTCAACCAACTTTTGGTCAAATGAACCAGCACGAGCTTGTTCTCCAAAGTAAGCAGAAGACACAATAGTACCAACAGCAGCAGCAACATCGGCTGAAGTGAAGTTACCAAAGTTCTGCCATTCGTTGTTGTAGTTGATTGCTACACGGTATGGCGTGTCTAAGTCCCACTGATTTGGGTGTACGTTGTATCCACGGTTGTCTCTTAGCAAGGCAGCTTTACAGCTTTTAACTTGCGCATCCGTCATCTTTGTTTTGCCTTCCCCAGCTACTGCTGCTTGAAGGTTATTTAGTTTTGATAGAATGTTATTCATAATAGTTTCTCTTAGTTAATAGTTAATTTTAGTTCAATAGTTGTCAAGGTTACCAATTAACCATTTTGTTTGGTAACCCTGATATTTGTTGCTCTTAACCTCATTTATTACGCCAGTTAAGAGTCTATCGGCGCTCTTGGTACTCACCCCAAGTGGTCGTTTCCTTGTTTCTCAACAACAAGAACACAACTATATGTGGGAATTTATCTCAACCATATAGCAGTCATTAAAGGCAACCAACTATGTTAGTAGGCTACCTATAATTCTATTAAGTCTTTAATCTCTAATTAAAGTGAACTCAAGTAATGGCGAAGTGATTATGCTGAATTTTACCAGTGGATGTATTGTTCCTAAGTAGTTAACATCCTCTAACCAAAGCTCACTACCTTCTGGATTGATGTAATACTGTCTTTCTGCTGCTTCAGTTTTATTAAATACAACCAGTAATACTACAACCATCACAAGAAATGCAAGCCAGGGTGGCCTATTGTAGTTTGTAGCTGATTTCATGGGCTGTATGTCCTGCTCTTTCCCATACTTCTTCCAAGATTTATTCCTGTTAAACATGTTATTCTCCAAGCTACATTGAATTTGGTCTGATGAATTGCATTTCGGGCTTACTGGGTATTCTTCCAGTGGTGGTTAAGTTCTTGTAAGGGCAGTCTTCGCACTTTTTAGATGCTATTCTGTCACAACACTTGACCTTTACTTCGTCTACCCTGTTTGCTGGTGGTAGGTTTCCCATAACTTCTCCTAGGAATACTTTTGGTTTAGCCAAGAATACATCATTTGTATATCCTTAACTGTGAGTGTGCATATGGTGACAGCCTCAAATAACTTTAAATTGCTTCTTAGCCATTGCTAGCTCTTCAAGTCTTCCGAACTGTTCATAGTACCGTCTGGTTAGGCCTTTCACGAAGCATGGCCTGCACTTACCAAGATTCTCATTGGCATACCCACCACCACAACTGCATACTCTCCTTGTGCCATCAGATGATTTTGCAAGTTCTTCGTATGGCTTGTGACGTGTCATACCATGCACTCCTGAATCATAGGTATTATAACCAAACATATTAAGATGGATGATGATACTATATACACTAATATGTCTTGATGCTCTGGACTACTCATAATATTCTCCTGTTGCAATAAGTTTGGTAAACTAATCTACATTATATACTAACACTAGGTCGCGTACAAAGGTTAATATATACACAGCTTTACAGGCTCCCGTAGTTGATGAGGACGGAAGCTGGTTGGTCGTATCACTATTGATGTAGATTAGTTTACCAAGCTCATTGAGCCTGTTACTGATTAAGACTCTATTATCCAAACAACTCAGTACTCTCAGTCTGGAATCTAGAATCAAGTCTAATATGTTATATGGTAATGTAATACAAGTGCTAGTGTCTATGCAGGTAATATACTAAGACTAACTCATATTGCTAGGTTAATAGTATGTCACTATAGCTCTAACTAGTACTACTACCTGTGCTTCTACTCAAGCTTAGGTAACACTAAATATATGTTACTAGCCCTAATTATGAGGCTACATAGGTATTTATGCTGGTAAGTTGCCTATTTAAGCTAGTAAGTAAGCTATTTAAGCTAGTAAGTAAGCTATTTAAGCTAATTAGGGTGGCGACCTCGGCCCGCGACAGTATTCTAGCTGCCCTGTCGAGTCCAGCAGCAGACATAAACCTACTTAACCAGCCTCTGCCTATGCATCTACTTAGCCCTGCCAGCCCAGCCCTGTTTAGCTACAAGCCAGTCATAGCAAGGCCTCCAGCCAGATAGACACATATTCTGCACAGCTATTTGCCATACAACTATCTATGTCTATTCTGGCCTTGCACTACCTGACCTATGAAGTATCCCACCTATGAATGTAATAAAGCCTACAAGGTCGTAAACTACACTACCTATAAACTATTCCACCTAGGAATCTATTAAGCTCTTGACCGTGTCTTTTGGTGAGCCTTAGCGAACTAGGATGAACTTAATACTACCAATACTAACATATGATAGAACTCTGTACGTTCAACAAGCTTTCCGGAACGACCTAGACTTCTGGGTGAAGCAATGGCTACTTAAAAAGAAATAGTGAGGCACACCCAAGCTACTGAGTGTACCTCACTTTACCAAACAACTCTCCCTTACTTAGCGAAGTAGTATGTTTCTACACCCAAACCATCAATAAGCTTAGGTATATCCATGAAGTCATGAAGAGTACGTTCTCCATCTTCAAACTGGCTGTGTACATATCCAGGGTTGTTACGAGATTTATTAACTCCCTTGAAGTACATGCCAGTGATGTCAGTCCCTCTAGGTGTCATGCCAGTATGCTCGTTAGAGATTGTACCAAACATGTCCTTATAAGACTGCTTTATAGCTTGAACCAGCTTCCCATCTATCATGTCGTTTATGTTTACCCTAAAGCAGTCATGAACTGATATGATATGTTGAGCACCCAACTTGTTTAGGTTGAGTATGATGAATCTAGCTAGTTGGCCATCTACAGCTTGCACCATGTTAACAAACCCAGTGCGCCCATGACGACCTAAGTCTACCTCTTTAGTTTTGAAGGATAGCATATTAAACTTCATATCCTCACCCTTAACTATTAGGTCGACTGTTGGAGCTACCATTCCATACTCAAGCACTCTGTTGTTGATGTCCACAGCCTTGAAGTATGGCATACGTACCTTAACTCCATCAGGCATTACATGTGTAGTTGCCTTATGAGTGTGTGGTATCCAGATTGGTAAGCCTTCTGAGTCTTGATCCCAAGTTCCATGAGCATCTTTCACAGCCTTGCGTAAGTTACTTACCTTACCAAAGGACGCTTCAATAGCTTGTGAGAACTCTTGAGCACGTTCTTCCCAATGTTTGCACACTATCTCAAACACCATCTTGGGATTAGTCTCACGAGTAACTCCTGCACCATTTAACATGCAATCTAGGACACTAAACTCCATGTCAGACTTCTTAACTCTACCGTAGTTATCACACTGGGTAAGAGCTTGGTAGCCTTGTCCATAGAATGTAGCCATGTATGGCTTCTTGATGTCTCCACGCTTCACAGCGTTCCAAGACTCATCTAATAGCTTCATAGCACGTTCGTATGCATCATCAACCTTCTGGTTAGTGAATCCACATGCTTCAGCTAGTGCCTCATCATCTGTCATAAGTGCAGCCAATTGTGGGCCTGAACATTTAGCATCATACCCAAATGCCATGCCTATGTATGGCTTCTCACCTCTTGCTATCTTAATCAAGATGCCTGAAGCTTTTACAAATGACCACACCTTCTTGATAGGGCTGCGGTTATCTCTGATGTGCTTAATCATATAGTTGGTTAATTCATCAAAGCCTAACTTACCAATAAGCTTACTTTCAGCCACTAGTTGCTTCCTATCCATACCACTTACCATGTCGGTCATCTCATCAAGTATTAACTCCATAGCTAGCTTAACATTATACTCCTTGCTAACACCTGATAAATTCATCATAGCACGAGCCATGTCTGACGCTTGACCATTTGGGCCGTGGCCATCACCTTGGTAAAGTCTACCACGGTTGTCATCGAAGAACTCACTAACCACTGGTACGTTTCCTTGGTTAACTAGATGATAACAGCCATCTATTACGTACTGCTCAGATGTGAGCTTGCTCTTGCCCATCTTGGCATAGACTCTTTGGCCTAGTTTGAGCATAACCTCATCTACTTCATACTTGGTAGCCTCTAACACTTCAATAGTGTCAGTCATACCTTTGCATGTGTTCTTGAGCTTACGTCTACGATCAACTATGCCTAAGTCAGCACTGTGAGGATAGGCTCGTTCCTTCTCAGCATACAAAGCAACTAGGTATGGCCCTTCTATGAGCATTCCTTCTTCGTCTCTGGCTACTAGGTTGGAGGCCATTAGTACATCTAACCAATTCTCTATCTCTATGTTAGAGTAGGTCATACCCTCTATGCCTACGGGTATATTACGTATGGTACGTGTCATTACCCGTTCCCAATTGCTGTGGCTTATCTTTTCCTTCATCTCTATTAAAGCTGCTGATAAGATAATTGCTTGTATTGGTTGAAGACCTTTGTTGAAGATCACTTGAGTCATTGCACTTACTTTAGCTGTATTGTTCATAGCTTTACTTCCTATAGTTGAGTTAGTTAGGTTAGTTGTATTAGTCATAGTTAGTTCTCCTTAGTTAATGATAGTTATGCGAATGCCACAATGAACATGAATGTAACTGGTATTGTCCAAGTTAAAGCTCGGATGATATTATTAATGTCGATCATAGTTGTATCCTTTTAGTTAGGTAAATAGAATAGAAAAAGGTAAAGAGACTCCTTTACACATTCATACTACCCAAGCAGCGCAAGGACATATCAATCTCAAAAAAATTTTTTTTATTATTCTGCCTAGCTTCGTGTCCAGACCTGGCTAACATGCTCGCCAGAACTTACTTAGTAAGCTGGTCAGTGCAAATAATGGCAAAGCACTGGCTATATATTATATTATATAACTAGGCTCTAGTTTGTAGCTAGCTAGCACTCTCCTAGATGGGTGGATAGGGCTGGTTAGAGCTAGCTAGGGCTATTCATGGCTTGAAGTGAGGCTAAGGTATGCCAAATAACTGCTTAAGAAATCCATAATTTGCCGGAACTTATTAGGGCGGCTTCGCCTCGCGTTACGCTAATTTTAAGCCTCTTTAGGCCTCTTTAAGAGGCAGTTCAGGGCACAGGGAGGGTTAAAATTAAAGTCCTCAGAAGGGCTTAAAAGCCCCTGAAAAGGGAAAAAGGCTCGACCTGTGGAAGCATCGAGCCTAACCAACTTACCTACATAGCTTTAGAAGTTATGTGATATATTTTCTTACGGTGTTTGGGTTTGGCATACTTACCCTTGGCCAGCTTTAATCCGACCATGTATACGTTAACCCAGAACTTGCTTGTACCATACAGTGTACATAGTTTTGCCAGCTCTAAGTCAGCTTCTACCCATCTGTTCATACCTATATGTCCCATACGCATTAGTTGGTATAGTGCATCATGGCATAAGCCAGCATGGTGGTTGTGTACAGTGTCTCTTACAGGGCCAGACATGCCATCCCAAGCATATCCAGCACGTACAGTTAATACTCCATCCCTTGTTAGTGTTAGGAACCTTGTGTTAATAGTTCGTGCTGGTCTAAATGAGGTTTGAAATATTTCATCTTCATCTAGTTGATACTTGTACTGACTCTTACTATACTTCATAAGTCTTCCTAAGCCCTGACTCAACTAAGAGTCAGGGTCATTACTTAGCATTACCAGCCTTGGGGTAGCTCTTCTGATTCTATGCGAAGTAGTTCATCCAAGTCCTCAGCAGCATCCATCATATCCCAGATAGCTTGGTAGCGTCCTAGGATAATACCTATTGCATTGGCATATAGTGCTTCTTTGATCTCAATAGCTTCCACTACCTCAATCCTAGATTTACCTCTACCAATACCCATAGCGTCTAACATTGGAGTGGCATTGTTTGGGTCGCCTCTAAACGACACTGCCTCAAACTTCTGCTGTCCCCAAGTTTTAACTATCTCGTCTGGGTAGTTAGCTGTAATGTCTTTAGATAGTTTAGTATGCTTAGAGTTTAACTTCTCAATTAAATCCTTCAGCTTATTATCTCTAGCTAATGATTCTTCGTGTGGTACTATGGTGTATGTGTATAGTGCCATCCCACCTTCAACAGAGAAGGTAGGGCCTTCCCTACTATAAAGTACTTCATCATAGTTAGCGTTGATAAACCTATCTTCCATCCAAACCCCTTTCGGGGGCTTGTTGGGGACTTCAGTACCTTCACTTCTGCCCACTACAACCCCATTTGAAACATCTGAATAACTCATTCTTCCTCCTAATTATGATCCGTCTAATATTCTAACTTGTGTATTGTTGGATGCCGTTTGGTATACGTGCGCGATCCTCTCCTCGTCCAATGCTGCTATTCCAGTGTTAGCCCCTCTTGTCACAGGCGTAACGGCAAACGGACTCTTGAACGTTGGGGTCACAGGATCGTGTGGAGTGAGATTCTGCGAAATGGGGTTTACGCCGTTTCCAGTTAGTAACATCGCTTGAGCATCAATAGGGCTAATAGCTGTGAACCTATGTGCCTGTGCTGTTCCACCTGATGATGTTGTCTTAGTTCCTACTGTTGGTGTGGTTCCTGTAAAAGTACATTTTCCACTCTCCATATTGCCATTGTTGTGTATGAAGTAGGTGAACTCTCCTGGCGCGGTTTTAGTTATAGCATACGCGGATGATGAAGTTAATGTTGTCGAAGTGACCACAGGCGCGGCAAAAGTAGGGGTGCTGCCAACAAACGTCACAATTTGTAGATAAATCTGATCAGTGATTGAATCCCTACATACCAAAACTATTTTATCAGTGTCTAAAGCACAGACCGATAAACCATAAAGGTTATTAGTGTAGTTATATTTGGTGGCTGTACCTGTACTTGGAATAGACCCAGATGTATCTACAACAACGCATGCTACGTTATAAGAGGTATCAATATAGCATAAAGCGGTTCTGCTAGAGTCGAGCTTAACCACGCCATGCCTTTGAAAAGAAGGGCTGGCAGCGTCAATTGTTAGATTTACATCGACGTTAGCTGTTGGGGTGTCCCCTACGACTGTTACAATAGAACCTCTTATTGTTGACAGGTTATCGTATTGCCCTGTTATAAGTGCTTTATCAGTATCAACTTCATTTACTAAGAGTTTTTGCATGTCGCTTGAAGTTTGTTGGCTTTCTGAGGAAGCTGGCTTAGTACACGTCAAACCACTAACTGTAACAACCTGTGCAACCAAGTCGAAACTACTACTCTCTTGAAAGGCTATCAGTAGTTTATCTGCACCTATCTTACATACGTCCATTAGGGCATCAGCCGATGAAGTGTTTACACTTCGGGAACTTGCCAGTAAATCAACACCTTTTGCCCCAACCCAGTTTAACCAATCTGCAAATTGCGCTTTAGTCACAAAGGTAAATGGTGTAGACCACTCACTAAACCCTGTAACATCTCCCTCATACCTAACTCTCCAGTAGTGGGTTAGTGTACCCTCAACCAATCCTGTTGCAGTTATACTTTCCAGATTAATAGCGTCTGTAC
>Ga0181420_1001093_pt1 | contig 10401 bp, 14 predicted proteins | sample 43SPOviralmetaG_FD_130145 | JGI IMG/M metagenome (GOLD analysis project Ga0181420, IMG submission 130145) | Marine viral communities from the oligotrophic San Pedro Time Series (SPOT) site, San Pedro Channel, CA, USA - 43 SPOT_SRF_2013-05-22 | ecosystem: Environmental > Aquatic > Marine > Strait... | reverse complement strand
TTAAATAAAACTGCAACTGGTGTAAATGCACTAATGACACAATCTCAAATGAGAATGGAATTAGTCGCTAGAGTGTTTGCCGAAACTGGTATTAAAGATTTATTTAGAAAAATATTTGAATTAACTTGTAAGTATCAAGACAAAGAAAGAATTGTAGAATTAAACAATCAATTCATTCCTGTAAAACCTACGGAATGGAGAAATAGATTTAACATATCAATTACTGTTGGTTTAGGCACAGGAACTAATGATCAACAAATAATGATGATGAATAATATTTTGGAAAGACAAATTCAAGCCTTCCAATTACAAGGTGGGAAAGAGTACCCAATGGTGAGCCTAAAAAACATTTACAATAGTTTATCTAAAATTATTGAAAATGCTGGTCTAAAAAATGTGGATAATTATTTTGTTGATCCAGATCAAGGAAAACAAATGATGCCACCACCTCAACCACCAGAGCCTACACCTATTGAGAAAATAGAATTTACTAGAATTGCAAGTGAAGAAAAACGAAAAGTTGCAGAACTAGAATTAGAATTGAAAAAGATTAAAAGCAACAATGCTATGAATATTTTAGATTTTGAAACAAAAATTAAAGATATGGAGTTAAAATATAAAACTCAATTAGACTCTTCTAAAATTAAAGCTGACGCTGATATAAATAAAATTATTTTAGGTGGTGAAGTTAAAAGTTTAATGGATGCTGAAAAATCTACAAAAAATTTACAACAAGAAATTGAAGGTTTAAATGGACAAGATGCAGGAAGGCAAACTCCACCAAGAAGTGAGCCAATCCCAAAAGGCTAAAGAAGTATTAGACAACCCCTCTTTTAAAGAGGCCTTTGATAAGTTAAGAAATTTATATACAACTAGCTTATTAAATACAGGAACTAACGAAACCGAAACTAGAGAAAAGCTATGGTTAGCTTATCAAGTTTTAGGAAAAGTAGAACAACACTTTAGAGAAATTATAGATACTGGAAAACTAGCCTCAAAACAATTAGAGGATTTTAGAGCCACTATTGAAAAACAAAAATTCTAAACAATCAAGTTTAGGATAAGTCAACCTCATAAGAGGAACTTAACTTAAAAAGGAAAATATATGTCAGACAATGGTAATCCATTACAGGAAAGTCAAACTGATTTAGATAAAGCACAATCTGCACTAAATGGTTTATTAAATCCAAAAGAAGAAGAAACTATTGGACAACAAGAGCCACCAAAAGAAGAAATTAAACAAAATTCTCCTGAACTACAAAATGAGGAATCTCAAGAAGATCAACCTCAAGAACAGGAAATAAAGGAAGAAGAAACAGAGGAAACTGAAAAAGAATCCGAAGAAGAAACTTCCGAAGATGTATCTGATGAAGAACAAGAGATTGATACTCAAGAGAAACCAGATTCCCCATCTTACAAAGTAAAAGTAAATGGACAAGAATTAGAAGTTACACTTGATGAGTTGAGAAACGGTTATTCAAGGGATGCTGACTACAGACAAAAGACTGAATTACTTTCAAACGAAAGAAAACAATTTCAATCTGAGTCTGAAAAGCAAAGACAAAACTATTCTTTAAAACTTAATGAATTGAATAATTTGGTCAAGGATGCTCAACAGCAAGTAGATCAAGAAATAAGTAATGATGATTTAGAAAAGCTGTACGAAGATGATCCAACAGAAGCTATGAGGGTTGAAAGAAGAATAAAAGTTAAGAAAGAAAAACTTAACGAAGCTCTTAAAGTTACTCAAGCTGAACAACAAAAACAATTTGATGAATATTTAGGAAATCAAAAAAGTAAGCTAATTGAAAAATTGCCTGACTTTGCTGATCCTACTAAAGCAACAAATTTAAAATCATCTATGAGAACTTACTTGAATGATTTTGGTTTTAACGACCAAGAGATCGGACAAGTTTATGATCATAGAATATTGTTGTTGGTGAATGATGCTATGAAATATAGAAATCTACAAAAAGCAAAACCAAATATTGCTAAAAAGATTTCTAAACCTTCAAGGCCATTTTCTTCTGGAGTTAAAAAAGATCAATTTATAATTAATTCAAAAGCAAGAAAAGAAAAGTTGAGTCGTCTAAAAAAATCTGGAAGTGTCAATGATGCGACTAGCATATTTTTAGATATGATTAATAACAAATAACTCAACAATAAGGAAATAAACCTATGACACAAGTTACAGGAACTTACAGTACTTATGACGCTAATGGACAAAGAGAAGATCTGTCGGATATTATTTATAATATTTCACCAACAGATACTCCGTTCATGTCAGGTATTGGTAAATCAAAAGCGACAGCTGTTCTTCATGAATGGCAGACAGATGCTTTAGCTGCGGCTGCAAGTGATAACCACCAAATTGAAGGTGATGAAATTGCTTTCGCTGCTCCTACAGCAACAGCTAGAATAAATAACAGAACTCAAATTTCAAGAAAATCTGTTATTGTTTCTGGTACTTTAGATTCAGTATCTAAAGCAGGTAGAAATAACGAACTTGCTTATCAGATATCAAAAGCGTCTAAAGAACTAAAAAGAGATATGGAAACTACTCTTTGCCACAACCAAACACATCATGCAGGTAGTGATACTGCAGCTAGAAAATTATCTGGCCTTCCAACTTGGATTCAAGCCAATACTAATAAAGCTGCGAATGGTGCTAATGGTCAAAGTGGTGGAAATGATACTCCAGGTCATGCAAGAACAGACGGCACTCAAAGAGCCTTCACAGAAGCACAACTAAAAGATGTTGTGAAACAGTGTTGGGATAATGGTGGTGATCCTTCTATGATCATGCTTGGCTCTTTCAACAAACAAAAACTATCAGGCTTTACTGGTGGCTCAACTAAAATGACTCAAGCAGATGACAAAAGACTTGTTGCTGCAGTAGATGTTTATGAGTCAGACTTTGGTGCTATGACAGTTGTACCTAACAGATTCTCAAGATCAAGAGATTGTTTCGTACTATCACCAGATATGTGGTCAGTTGCTTTCTTAAGAGATTTCAAACTTATGGATTTAGCTACTACAGGTGACGCTGAGAAAAAAGCGATTGTTGTTGAATATACACTAACTAGCAAAAACGAAAAAGCTAGTGGTGCAGTATTTGATTTAACAACTGCATAATCAATTATGATACTTGGTGGTGGCGTTTTATACGCCATCACTTTCAAATAACAATTTTGTTTGGTCTTTGAAGTCATTGACGGAACGAAGCAAATAAAAAAGGAAAAAACATGAGAACACTTAACGATTACTTTTTAACATCTGCAATTCCAGATGTATCAACTGCGTCATCAACTTTTGTTGCTGTACCAGATGGTGGAAGAATAATTAAAATTATTACACATAACAAAGCTACAACTACAGGAACTGCTGCAATTTCTTTTGAAATAGGTGGTGTTGCTGTAACTAATGGTGGAATTAGCCATACAGCTTCAGGATCAGCAGGTAGAGTTCTTACATCAGAGCCTTCTGCAGCTAATAGAGTTGAAGAAGATGGTACTATTGAATGTATCACTAATGGTGGATCAACTAACGCCTCTAAAATGGAAATTACTTTTGTTATAAGAAGATAATAAACGATTTTGAGGGGATCTTGTCTAGCGATACTTCCCCTCAAATACCAATCAACTAAAGGAATATAATATGCCATACGGAATGGGAACTTACGGATCTAAAAAAGGCAGACCGCCTAAAAAAAACAAAAAGAAAAAATCTAAAAAAAAGAAAAAGGGAAAATAATATGAGTTATAATTATGGTTTAAGACCAGGAGTAACACAAAAAATAACTACAAACAATTCTTCACAGGCCTCTTCTGCTTTTACAGCAGGAACTACATATATTAGAATTGTTGCTGATGCTAATTGCCATTGGGCTATAAGCACTTCACCAACTGCAGCTGCGACTTCAGCTTTTTTACCTTCTGGTGAAATAGAAATTTTAAAAGTTAGTGCTGGTGAAAAGATTGCTGTGTTTCATGGATCATCAACTAATGTATATGTGACTGAAATGTCAGGCTAATGGCTAGACAGAAGTTTGTTAGCTTTACTCCAAGACCAAAACCTAAAAAACGGCCTAGAGTACATAAGAAAAGTTTAAATAAGTCAGAGAAAAGAAATAAAAAACTTACCAGATATAAAGGGCAAGGTAGATGACAAAGAATTTTAATGTTGAACAAGATGGTTTAGTATCAGAGTCCTTTATTGGAACAGATAAAGGTGTTGTACATAAAAGACAAGTCAATACTACTCCTATTTTGGAAAATAATAAAAAGTTATATAATCAAAATGATGGTTATAGCCCTGACAAAAGTTTAAAAAGAATAGCTACTATTCCAACACTTATTTTAGAGATTTGGACAAAAGAATATCACAAAGATCAAAATAAAGGTAATTGGTTTGAACTACCTAAAGAAGTTCAACAAAAAATTTTAAGAGAAAAATTAAATAGTTCTGATTATAGATATTTTAGAACAGCACCAGGAAAATTTTAATGGCATTAACAACATACACAGAATTAAAAACATCAATAGCAAATTGGCTAGATAGAAGTGATTTAACTTCGGAGATTGCTGATGATTTTATTAAGCTAGCAGAGGCTGATCTTAATTCTAAATTAAGAGTTAGAAAAATGATTGCTCAAGCTACAATTACAGTAAATGCTGAAACTGAATCTTTACCAACAAACTTTTTACAAGTTAGAGATTTTTATATTTTAAGTGGATCAACTAAATATCCTTTAAGATATATGACTCCCTCACAAATGGATCAAGTTAATGGTACTTCTACAACAGGAATACCATCAAGTTATACTATACTTGGTGATACTTTAAGATTTATGCCAAAACCAGATGTTGAATATACTAGCTACATGAATTACTATAAAAGTTTTGATGCTTTAAGTTCTAGTGTTGCAACAAACTATATTTTAGAAAAACATCCAGCGATTTATTTATATGGATCATTATTTCATGCTGCAAACTTTCTAGGGGGTATAGAGCCTCAAAGATTAGCAAAATGGGAAGCTATGTATGGTACAGCTTTAGAAAGATTAGAATTAAACGACAGAGAAGATCAATTTAGTGGATCACCTTTACAAATGAGAGGTGAGGACACAGTGGCTTCTCCATTTAAAACAATATCAACTAAAAATTATTAATTATGCAATTACCTTTTGGTGAATGGTTGCCTGACCAACCAGCACATTTAAATCCTGGCTCAACTGTAGCGACTAATGTTTATCATGCTGCTTCAAGTTACAAGCCTGTAAAAAGTTTAGTAGCTTATAGTGGTGCATCAAATGTTACACAAAATGCAAAAGGTGCAGGATCATTTAGGGATAATACAAACGCTGTATTTACCTTTGTTGGAACTAAAGATAATATTTATAAATTAACATCAGGAACTTTTTCTAGTGTTAAAGGATCATGTACAGTTAGTGGTACAGATACAGATTTTTTTACTTTCACTCAATTTGGCCAATATGTAATTGCTAGTAATGGTAAAGATGCACCTATGGTGTACGATATGTTAAGTAGTGCAAATCCAAAAGTATTTGTCACTTTGCAAAGTCTAGCATCAAGTGGAAGTACAGTACCATCTAAATTTAGAATATCAGGTGTTATAAGAGATTTTTTAGTTACAGGAAATATTGAAAACGCTAAAAATAGAGTTCAATGGTCAGGGATTAATGATATTTCAATGTGGGAAAGTGGAGTTAGTTCAAGTGACTTGCAAGACTTACCTGGATCTGGTGGCCAAGTAGTAGCCATAACAAGTGGTGAGGTCGGATATGTATTCAGACAAAATCAAATTATTAGAATGGACTTTGTTGGTGGAAATACAATATTCAGATTTAGTGTAATCTCTCCGAATAGAGGGGCTGTATTTGGACAAACTGTATGTCAAGATAATAGACAAGTTTTTTTTTATGCAGATGATGGTTTTTTTCAAATTAATGGAGATCAAGTTCTTCCTATTGGTGCTGAAAAAGTAAATCGTTTTTTTGAAGGTGATTTAAATAAAGCATACACAGATAGAATTACAAGTGCTGTTGATCCATTTAATACTTTGGCTATTTGGTTATATCCTTCTAAAGATAATCCAAATACAACAGGAATTTGTGATAAACTATTAATTTATAATTATGTTACTCAAAAATGGAGTGTAGCTAAAGTTAAAGCATCACAAATTTTTAAACAATTCGTAATAGCTAACACAGTTGAATTGATGGATATTGTAAGTGAGAATTTAGATGAAATAAATATCTCTTTAGATACTCCATATTGGACAACTGGCCATTTATAATTAGGTGCTATTGATGAAAATTTTAAAGCTGCGATATTTTCAGGAACTACTTTAGAAGCAGAATTAGAAACTAAAGAAACAGAAATATTTCCTGGAATGAGAGCAAACATCACAGGAGTTAGACCTTTAGTTGATGCTAGTGCAAATGTAGTTGTAAAAACAAGAGATAGACTTGCTGATAGTGTTTCTTCATCATCTTCAAGTTCTCAAAATACAAGTGGAATAAATCCTGTAAGAAAATCTGGTAGATACTTTAGAGCAAATGTTAAAGTTCCAGCAGGAAGTATTTGGACTCATGCACAAGGGATAGATTTAAAAGCAAATCCTGGAGGATCAAGATAATGAGTGATAAAATAGATATAGACAATGTTCGTTATTCTATTGAAACTCAAGAGTTTTTTCAAAGACAGATAGAGGAAGCTGTAAATACATTAATTAACAAAAATAATACTGAAAGCGATAAAGCGTTTAGTTGGTTTATGAATTAGGAGAAATAAACTATGGCAGGAATAAAAGATTATAGAATAGTACAAGCAAACAACACAACATTGAATGGAATTGATGTCGGTGAAGGTATGCTTCCGTCAAATTTAAATAATGCCATCAGAGGCCTAATGGTCAATGTTAGAGAATGGTATAATGACGCCCAGTGGGTTATTTACGGTGATGGTGATGGTGCATTTACTACAACTTATGTAAGTACAACTTCATTTAAAATTAATGGAGCAGATGTTACTTCTCAATACCATGCTAATAGAAGAATTAAAATTCATTTAGGTACTTCTAATGTTTTTAGGCATGGAACTATTTCATCATCTTCTTTTTCAACGGACACTACTGTTAATGTAACTTTAGATAGTGGAACTTTAGCCAATGAAACTTTAACACCTTACCTTGCTATACTTACAGCAACAGATAATTCAATTCCTTTAGGAGTTATTGGATCAGGAAATTTTACAGATGGATCAGTAACAACAAATAAACTTGCAAATGATTCAGTTACAAACGATAAGATTGCAGACAATGCAGTTCAAGCATCACAGGTAAATGCAAATGCAATTACAGAAGCTAAAATAAATGCTGGTGCTGTAACCAATACTAAATTAGGTGCAGATGCCGTTAATGGATCAAAGATAGCAGATGATAGTATCGACTCTGAGCATCTAGTAGATGGATCAATAGACACAGCTCATCTTTCAGATAATTCTGTTACAATGGCAAAAATTTCTGATGCTACTATTGTTATTAATTCAGAACAAGCTGGTCATACACCAGATGATAATACTTTTTACACAACCTCTGCAGCTAACACTAGATTTTTAAATAAAGATACATCAGAACTAATTAACTCTGGTCAATCTTGGTCAGCGTCAGATGATTATATTGCAACAACGGCTGCTATTGATGCAAGAGTTATTGATCTTGTAGATGATGTTGGTGGTTTTGTTCCAATAGCAAATGAAACAAGTTTTCCAAATGTTAATCCAGATGTTAATAATGGTGTAGGAACTATTGTGAGTGTTGAAGCACTTGCAAGTTCTCACACTGCTAATGGATCTGGTGTAGTTACGATTGCCAATGGTACTGTTGGAAATTCTACAGTTACTTTAAATGGTTGTGGTGCTAACGCATCTTTACCTTCAGGGTTTGGTATCTTGGTTGAATCTACAACTACACAACACACATACAATTTTCATAGATTAGTTCCAAAAGCTACAGAAGTTTCTACTGTTGCCTCAAAATCAACTCAAATAGGATTACTTGGAACAAGTGATGCAATAGCTGATATGAACACTTTGGGTACTACTCAAAATGTATCTGACATGAATACACTAGCTGGAATAAGTGGATTAAATACACTAGCATCAAATTCAGCTAATGTTACCACTGTTGCTAATAATTTAAGTTCAGTAAATAACTTTGCAGAAGTTTATAGAATATCAAGTTCAGCACCTACAAGCAGTTTGAATGTGGGTGACCTGTACTTTGACACAACAGCTAATGAATTAAAAGTTTATAAATCAAGTGGGTGGGCTGCAGCTGGCTCTACAGTTAACGGCACCGCAGCTAGATTTAAATATACAGCTAGTGCTAATCAAACTACATTTACAGGAACTGATGATAATGGATCGACTCTTGCTTATGACGCAGGATTTATTGACTGCTATTTGAACGGCAGTAAGCTAGTGAACGGAGTTGATGTAACAGTTACAAGTGGAAGTTCTGTTGTTTTATCTGTGGGTGCTACAGCATCAGACATTTTAGATATAGTGGCCTATGGTACTTTTAATGTAGCCTCAATTAATGCCTCTAATATTACTGCTGGAGTTCTAGCAACAGCTAGAGGTGGTACAGGTTTAAGTGCAATTGGATCGGCAGGACAGGCTTTAGTGGTCAATGCTGGTGCTAATGCTTTAGAATTTTCTACGATACAAGCGTCAGAAATAACAACTGTTGGAAATGTATTTTCAAATTATAATACAGTTTCAGCAAATACAACAACAACAACTTCATCAACGAAAAATTCGTTTTTGAAAGGACTAATTAGTGTAACAGGAAATGCAGTATGGACTATTGCAGGTAATGGAACACTAGAGGTCATCTAATCATAATCAAAGGAGAAACAATATGGCTAGTAAAATAAAAGTTGACCAGATTGAGGGAAGTGCAGGTTCTTCTATAACTATTCCCTCTGGTCAAACATTAACAATAACAGATGGTTTGGCAGCTTCAACAATAGGAAGTGGAACTTTAGCAGATGCTAGAATACCAAACTTAAACGCAAGTAAAATTACAGCAGGAACTATTGCAACAGCTAGACTTGGAAGTGGTACAGCAAACAATACTACTTTTTTAAGAGGAGATGGAACTTTTGCAGCAGCAGGTGGTGGTGGAAAAATTTTACAAGTAATTGAAGATATAGCAGATGGAGAATTTGAAACATCTTCATCAAGTTTTGTCGCAACAAATTTAAGTGTAAATATAACTCCGTCAGCAACAACAAGTAAAGTTTTAATTATGTCTGCTGTTAGTTCTGATAACAAAGACACCAGATATGTCCATGCAACTTTACATAGAGATTCTACTGAATTATCAGCAGGAAATGAAGGTATGCAAATGAGTTATACTCAAGATGGTAGAAGACTTTATGCTGGTTTGCCTTTATTAAAATTAGATAGTCCAAACACTACATCACAAGTTACATATTCAGTTCAAGTTAGAACTAATAGTGGCACAATAAGAATAGGACAAAATAATATGAGAAATTCAATAGTAGTAATGGAGGTAGGAGTATAATGATAAGATTAATAGACGCAATTATGACAATTAATCCTAATGCAGAAGTTTCAATTTTACATAATGATTATGACAAAATTACTTGGCATAACATTGAATCTATTGATAAAGCTACATTAGATGCAAAAGTTATTGAACTTCAAGCTGAAGCAGATGCAGAAGCACAAGCTAAAGTAGATTTAAAAGCTAGTGCTAAAGCAAAGTTAATTGCAGGTGAGCCATTAACTCAAGATGAAGCAAATACAATAGTTTTATAAACTTAAAGGCTAGGTAGAAATATCTAGCCTACAAAATTCAAAATAATAAAGGAAAATTAAATAATGTCTAAAGCAAGGAATCTTGGAAATATAGTTTCTGGAACTATTAGTACAATAGAAAACCCAGTATTAAAGATTAAAGGTGATGGCTCTAGTGCTGATGCAAAATTAACATTAAATTGCAGTCAAAACAGTCATGGTGTGTCTATTCAAGCACCACCTCATTCTGCTGGCCAATCTTATACTTTAACTTTGCCAAGCTCTATTACTAATGATTATTATTTAAAAACAGATGGATCTGGTAATTTATCTTTTGCTGCAGTACCTTTACCAACAGTACCAACAGTAGCAGATGTATCTCAAACAATTGCTCCAGCTACTGCTACAACAATAAATATTACAGGAACAAACTTTGTTTCAATACCACAAGTACAATTTATAAATGGTTCAACAGGTGCTATTACAAATTCTAATACAGTTTCATTTACCAATGCTACAACACTTTCAGTTAATGTAACTTTAGCATCAG
>Ga0181420_1001091_pt1 | contig 10422 bp, 15 predicted proteins | sample 43SPOviralmetaG_FD_130145 | JGI IMG/M metagenome (GOLD analysis project Ga0181420, IMG submission 130145) | Marine viral communities from the oligotrophic San Pedro Time Series (SPOT) site, San Pedro Channel, CA, USA - 43 SPOT_SRF_2013-05-22 | ecosystem: Environmental > Aquatic > Marine > Strait... | reverse complement strand
GTTTTCTTCATCGGTTTCGCCATTGGTTTCATCATTCCTCTGCCTCTGCCTTTTGTTATTTTCTTTCCTGTCCTCATTCCTTTCGCCATTATATATACTATACTAAGATATTATTTTTAATCATAAAGTTTTTATGTTTTTCTGTTCTAAAATGTCTTTGCTTAGTAGAATTACTATATTGTCCTCCACATTCACATTTGTGTTTTGTATTTTTGTATCCTTTTACTCTTTCACTATGTTTCTCTCTGTATGTCTTATCTCGTTTACTTTTACTTTCCTTCTTCTCTTCAGTTGTCGTCCAACATCTGTTTTTATTTAGTGTATTTGGTGTAAGTTCTGTGTGTATTCTCTCCCAATACAACATATCATATTCATTAAAATAAATACCTTCAGTAATTAAACTATATATATACGGTTCTCCATTATTCATTCTTTCGGTGATTGTAGGAATAAATCCATTTTTGGAAGGAGTATTGGTTTTATGCTGACCTGCTCGTGAACTAATATACTGTCTACAGGTAGAACCTACATATTTGGAATTATCCTCTAAAAAGGTAATACAATATATTTTTCCTTCAATCATTTTATATATAAATATACTATATTATCTTTAAATAATGTTGGTCGCTATTTGACCGAGTAAAGTCTACCGTCTACTGTGAACCTTATTTGACAATCACAGGAAATCCAATGATCCACGCGATGTGCCGAAGTAGCAATAGCATTTAATAATTGAGGTCGGTAAACAAGTGGTCCACTTGTAGATAAATTCATTCCGCTAAAAACATCTGGGTTATTTGAACTGTCAAAGTCCTCTAAAGTAATTGCTGATACATATTTGGATGCTACTGCTCCATCGGCAGCTGCAGGTCCACTAGATGTTGTATCACTATAATAAAAGGATGCTCCAGATGTCGCCAATGCTCGTTGTGCTAGACCATCACGGTTTACTGCCGAAATTATACCGAATGCATCTAATACTTGAGCATAGGCTTGAGATATGTTATTCTGTCCACCGCTGGTGGATGGGTCTGGTTTAATTACATTAACTACAATAGGTTGAGTAGGCATTTGCTTACCCATAATGTCATATGTATATTGGGTCAATGTGGAATTTACACGACCACCTAGAGATTGTTTTGTAGTGGTTGTAATATCACTTTCCACACGATGAGTGGATAAAATGTATTTTGCTGAGCGAGGATTTAATGAAAACTGTAGATTTTGTTCACCACTATTTCCTACTGGAATGTTATTTTGTGCGTGTAAGAAGGTTTCTCCAATGTAAGATAATCCATCAGGACCTGCTTGTGCTAGTGTTTCTTCAAAGGTAGCATTAAACATAGAGTTAAATTTAATCTCTTTTGCCCTAAATTGGACATCCTCTACTTTATAACCAGCAATTGTTGGAGCAGTCCCAAAGAATAATGCCGTATTTGCGTCTGCTAGTCGTATACTAATTCGCATTGCTTGTCCAACTAACCACCCACACGGAACTAGATATCTATTGGATAGAGTAGCACAGACTAGTTTATCAACTAGAGTAGCAGAACCGCCATCCGCTAGTGCTGAACCAGTTGCCTGAGCACCAAGTATAGCAACTTGACCGCTTTCTAGACCATCAGTAGAAGCACCTGAAAGGATATTTTCAATAGATTTTGCGTGGTTAGCACCATATGAATAATCATCTAATACTTTATTTAATACATTATAATCACGGATAACTTCCACTTCATTTCCTTGTGGTCCAATTAAGGTCAAATCCTGAATTAGATTAGCGAGAGATACATTACAAGTTGCTTCAGCAACAGTAGAGGCATCGGCAGACCGATTGGTTATTTTCATTGAGATTACACTATCACTAAAATCAATAAAGGATTTATCACTACAATTCAATGGAATTATAATTTGCCTATTTCCATCAGGACTATATGTGGAATTTTCACTACGGAAGATCCGGAGTTCTGCTTCGGCAGAAACTGCTTCTACAGGATTGCTGGAATATTGAATGTTATTTGGGGTCGCCATTGTTATATAATATAATTATATTTTTTTAATTTGAATTTAAACATTTAATTTATAAAAATATATCAGGGGGGGGGGATCACTTAAAGAAGTTTAAAAACAAGGGGAAACAAATTGAAATAAAATATTATTTTTATTGTTTTTAATATATTCTTTAAATGACCCCCCCCCCTGATATATTTTTTCACACAGAAATAAAAAATTTGAATTTAAGAATTTATATATATTATAATATAAATATGACAGAAAGTCAAACATCACTAAAAGACTTTAAGGATGGATTGATGGCGAAACACAACTTAACATATGAGGAATTCAACACTAATTATAAATATGGTGGAGGTGATTTTGGTAGTCATTGGAATTACTATCAAAAACATATGAATTTTAAAATTCCTAATACTGAACTAGAGTGTGTATGTGGACATAAGATACAGCATAATTGTTTTATGTATAATGAAGTTGAAGACAAGTGTATAATAGTAGGGAGTTTTTGTATTAAAAGATTTGCTTATAATAAAGGTAGAACTTGTGAAGTGTGTGGTAAATCACACAGGAATAGTAAATACAATAGGTGTAATGAATGTAAAGTAAAGGTGTGTGTAAAATGTAAAGTTCCAATAAGTAAAGAAGTAATTTTAAGGTATCCAACCTCCAAATATTTACGCTGTAAAAAATGCTTACGAGAATATTATAACTAATAACTAGGTTGTCGGTTGTTAGGGTCTACAGAACCGAATGTTTGGCGTGGTGCTTCTCTAATAGGTAATATCCTCATCATTCCTGAGGCGACTGGTGCTTTCTTCATTGGAATATTTGTCATATCGGCAGTGCGAGGTCTTCGCATATCAGTTTGAGGTGGTGTATTTCTTGCTCGTCCTTTCATTGGTGAACACATTGTTATAATATACTATAATATTTTTATTTAAAATGTTATATTATATTGTCCGCTTTTTTTCTTCATTTTCTTTCCTTCTTTTTTCCAGAATTTCTTAATACTATTTAAATCAGCACGGATTTTATACTTTTCAGTAGCAGTCATAGGTTTTCCTACCATATGTCTAGCGTGTTGATATAGTATATAATCATCCATTTGATTAAATGGATATGTTTCTCTTAACCAATTAAAAATAGACATATAATCCTTATCTTTGATTGCTTGTTCTTTTAATATACTCAATTTATCTTCGTCTGTTGAATAGTTATAATCAATACCAGTAATTGCTCTTTCTAGATTTTCACCTTTTAAAGTAATAGTTGATTTCTTCTCTTCTAGATTTACTATATCTTGCTCAATTCCACACATTTCATCTTTTATATAATCCATTTTATGTAAATATGAATTTGCTTTTTGTATCTCCTGAGGTCGTATATCTATTTTAATTATAGGTCCTATTACTTCGTGATACATTCGTTCCATTATTATAATAATATATTATTTTAATATAATACTGACGATACTAACTAATATTCAACTCTACTACAAGCAAAATCATAAATTTCGGGGTCTTTCTCAATTCCTATATAATTCCTATTCATCTCTTTACACGCCAATCCCATAGGGTTAGAACCCATAGTTGGGTCTAATACAACATCTCCTTCTTTGGTATAATATTTCAATATCCATTTCATCAAGTCTGGTGGTTTAGCGGTAGAGTGTTGTTTTAATCTAATTGATTTTATTTCTAATAATGATGTAGGTAGTGGTGGGTCATATATCACTTGACTATCTTTATAACCTCTCTTTTTACAATAATCTAATTGTTTATCTTGATATTTTCCATATAGAGTATGCTTTTCATTCACATTTTCTTCTTTAAGAACAGAGGTTGGTAGTGGTGGGTCATATACATTTTCTCTATTTTCTTGTAATTTAATATTTCCATATGTAGCACCTTCTTTTACTTGTCTTGTAGGAATACAATCTTCTTTAATAACAGAGGTGGGTGTAGTCATTTTAGTTTCTTCTTTTAAAAATTTATGTTTATGACTACTAATATCATATAATGGTTGTTTTTTATAAAATACATATAACATTTCGTGCTTTCGCATAGGTTGCTTTTTTGCTTGTAAAAATCCACAAGGATTAGTCTTTGCCCATACTAAATCATATTTAAACATCTTTTCATTAGACTTTATCAATTCATATCCAAATTTAGTGGTGCAAGTAAAAAAGAATGGTGTAGATGGACTTTTAGCAACTCTTAATAATTCCTTCCATAATAATTCCAAATCAATCTTACAATCCCACTTACAATTAACCTGTCCGTAGGGTAAATCAGCAAAAACTAAATCTACACTTTTATCATCTATATCCTTTAAAATCTCCAAACAATCACCTAATCTTAAATCCATTATATATATCAATACTTTTTTTTATTAAAATTTTGAACCGCCTGTAATGGTTCAGTAGCAACAGAGTTATACATCTCCACTCTTAGTGTTAATGTCCAAAAGTTTGAGCTTGTCGCCATATCTATACTAGCGCCCTGACAATCCTGTATACTTACAATTATCTCTCCAACAGGCAAATTATCAATCTCAATTGGTTTGGTGCTACCATCATAGTTAAAACCATCTCTTGTAGCAACTGTATCTATTTTCCATAAAGTTAATATAGTATTATTTGTTCCATTAGTTAAACTATTATATGACCTAGATTGTCCAACATTCAATACAACTTGTAAACCAGTTGATAGACTTAATCCATTAGTATCTAGTGAAAAGTTATCTACATATAATCTGTATTTTTCATAATTCTGTAAAAGACCTCCAATTCTTACATTATATCGGCAATCATTATGAGCACCACTCGTTCCCAAATTGTCATCACTATTTAATACAATATAAATAGTATCCATTTTATCATAAAACATAGGCATTATAATATAATGATATATTTTATTTTATTTATATATACTATAAATGGAAAATAGGAAACAGATATATTCAGCAATGCGAGATTGGAAAAGAGAAAATTGTCCACCTTACTCCAAATTAAATAAAGCAGAACTAGAGGCACTTGTTCAATCACTTGGAATTCCTATTCCAGCAGAAGAACCAGCACAAGCACGAGCACCAAAAAAGAAGAAAATAAAACCAAAGTTTGATAAAACACCTAAGATAATGATTAAACCAAAAAGGAAGAAAAAGGACAAAGTAAAAATGGCGGTAGCAGAAGCAGTAAAATTAGGTAAGAAAACTATTGCCGATGGACCAAAAATGAATAATCTTAATTTACTAGAAGGTCTCCAAGGAGGTATAATGGGAAATATTCCATTAGACCTAGCACCTCAAGCACCTGATATTCCTGATGAACCACGAGCAGACAGACCGATGGGTAGGTTTGAAGCACCAGTTATAAAAGCACCAATGGGATTACAAGTTCAACAAGCAAATGAAATAGTATTAGGTGATATGGATTTGGATATGGATATAGTTGGTATTGAGAGAGAGGCAGATGAGGATATTATGAACTATGTAGATGCTTTGGAGAATGTAAAAGTAAAACCAATAGAAGATTTTGGAGATATTCCAATGAGGTTTCCATTAGAAGATGAAAACGGTGAAGATATAGCATTTGTATGGAATAGTTTTCCTGAAGTAAAACTATCAATAGAAGGTCAAAGAGCATATGGTAAGATATTCACGCAGGGTAGTGGAGTAAATATGAAGGCATATGTATATATATCAAGAGGTAAACGAATATTTGAGTTGTTGGGTGAGTTATTAGCAGTTCCTCCTGCTGGTGGATTGGGAGATGATTTTATTATATATGAAAATGATTTTAGGAGGTTTAATGATGATGTATTGTATAATATGGAAGGTCAAAAACAAGATAAACCAGTAAGTGGTAAAAATAAAAAAATTCCACAACCAATATTAGATGAATGGGAAAGAGCAATGAAAGAAAACGAAGGGAAATATGATTTGGATTTTGAAGTTGCTAAGTTGATGTTTAAAATGAAAAGTGGTGGTGGTATGACTAAACAAGATATTAAAACTATGGCGGATGGATTATTAGATGCGATGAGAGATGAATTAAAAGAAGCAGGTGGTGATGATAAAAAAAGACGAGAAATAGAATTAGAATATTTAGTTCCAATAGTAGAATTACAAAGAATATTAACACCTGAGTTTAATAAGGTAATAAAAGATGTATTAAAATTAAGGAAAGATTTAGAGGGTGAAGGTGTAGACATAAATAATTTAACAAAAGAGATTGAATTGGGAAATCTAAGACCACCTCCTAAACAGGAAGAAAAGAAAGTAAAAAAAGGAAAATCCAAAACAGGTTTGTTAGTCTTTAAACAAAAGTTATATAATAAAAAACAAACAAACTACTATGTAGATGAATTCGGTAATGTATATGATGATAAAGATAAAAAGAAATATCTTGGTAGATTTGCTAAATTTGGACCTTCAGTAATAAAAAAGATGATAGAAGATGGTTCAAAGGCGATAACTTACAAAGCTGGTGATTATACAATAGACCCTAAAGCAGAAAAAAGAACTTCATTAGAAGACCCAAAACCAGTAGCAAAACCAAAATCCAAAAAACAGAAAGGACCGGATATGGATATAGATGAAGCAGTATTGAAAGGGCAAAATAATAAGACAGCAAAATCAACAATAGTTAATATATTAAAAGCACTAGATGCTAAAAGAAGAGTTTTAGTATTAAAATCAGTTATAAATGATAATGATACATACGACGCTATTTTTGAAGATGCTAAGACCTTTGATGACTATGTAGAGGCGATGGATGAAGTTGAAGATGATGATACAGGTCAAAGTTTTTATGAGATATTTGGAGAAAAGATTTGGAACAAAGTAAGAAAAAATTATACAAAATTATAAAATGTTATTATATTATAAATGCCTCTAGTTAAAATAAAACCAAAAGCGAGTTCAAAATCAACTAAGAAGATTGTTATGGATTTTAAGTTTTTAATACCTCTAGTAGCACAGGTATATAATTGGGATTTTAATAAAATTTTTGATGACGACCAAATTGAAGCAATGTTAGATGAGTATAGCGATGAAGACTATGATGAAGTAGCAGAAGAAAATGATTTTGAGGATGGAGGAATGGTGCTAAAAGCAGTTATATCAAATGGTATTGATGATTTTATAGAACAAGTAAACAAAGTATCCAACTCTCCTGAAGACTATGATGGTCTTATATGGGATAGGAAAAATCCAAAAGATACTATTGATGATATACTTACTTTATGGGAGAATAAATATGAACTAGACGACCAAATATTAAGACATATATTGGTTTCTGCTTGGTTTAAGAAAGTTGAAGAAGAAAGAGGTATAAATGAAAAAAGAATGAGAGAACGATTTAATATATTAAGTGATTTAACACAGATTGGATTTTTGAATGTAGATGATGGTTATAAAGAGTATTTTGAAAAAATAGATAGAGATGATGACCCATTTGAAAAAACTCCTGAAGAAAAAGAAATGATGATGATGAAGGAAGATATTGAATAATTTAATATTAGTATATATAATGAAGAAGAGATATGAAAAAACCCCAGTCGCTAGTTATTTGGACAGAAAAGAATATTTAAGATGGTATTATAAACTAGTAGTTAAGAAGCAGAAATACAATGATTTATTTATAACAAAAAAAGAAGGAGATTATATATTAAATTTTAATTAAAATAAATATATACAAAAAAAAATTCGCAGGGGGGGGGGTCATTTAAAGAAGTTAAAAAACAATAGAAAAAAACAGAAAATAAATTTTAATTTTAATCTATATATATATTTCTTTAAATGACCCCCCCCCCTGTAGATTTTTTTTCTTATATATATATATATATAATATAATGGCGAAAGTAAAACAATTAAAACAGGCGATCCGGAATTTTAAAAAAGCGAATTGTCCACCAATATCAAGAATGAAAAAACCAAGTTTAATTAAACTAGCGGATAGTAAAGGCGTAAAACTCAAATTAGCACCTAGACGGAAGAGGAAGTAAATTCACTCATTATTTCATTATACTTATCCTGATATACTTTAGATGCTTCTTCAAGAGTATCATATGTTCCTAGATATTTATATTTTTCATCTATCCTCATACGACACTGATATCTATTTTTAGATGATAAGTAAACACCTGTTGGTAATATATTTTTTCTTTTTTTAGTAGTATTTCTTTGATTTCCTGATTGAGTAATCCATCTTAAATTCTCAACCATATTATCATCTTTTACTTGATTAATATGGTCAACTTCAGGATATTTTTTTGGGTTTGGAATATATGCTAAAGCAACTAACCTATGAACTTGAAAAAACTTTCTTTTTTTATCTTTATATATCCCAATTCTCAAATATCCATCTTTATCTTTTTGTGTTTTTAAAATCTTACCTGTATCAAAATTAACAATTACTCCATCTTCACTAATACCATAATGTTCGTAATTGGGAATTGCCTTATACATATATAATATTCTGTATAAGGCAATTTTCAATTTTTTTTTATTCTATCTATGTGTTATTTTAATTATTTCCAAGTCAAAGCGGTCTGTCTTATGAACTAGTTCCTGTTTTGGTTTCTTTTTATGTTTCTTTTCAATTGAATTTCTTTCAGGTTTCTTCTCATCAATCATCTTTCTTAAATTATCTATATAGTTAATTCTCGTCCAAGGCATCTATTATCTATTTAGATAATTTATTTCCTAGTATAACAGAACCTGTAGTCAATCCGCCAGTTCCCAGCAGACCACCTGCTCCCAGGACTGCTCGTCCTAAAATCTGGTCTTTGATTGCTTCACTTCCTGTATCCAATGCCCCACTCCCAGTTTCTCTCATAGACCTAATTCCACGCCCAATGCTCGCCTTAATCTTACCTAGTTTGGTGGTTGGACGAGCAGACTTTGCTCCTTTTGATATACCAGACAATATATTCTTTGTTGTTCCAGCAGATTTTAATGTAGAACCTAAATCTCTTAATTGACTAATACCTTTTGCCCTTTTTAAATCTTTTGATACAGATGAACCTGCTGATGATAATCTTTGACCTAATGATTTTGATACTGGAATTCCTTGTTTTTGTGCTTGTTTAATTATATTCATTGCTGATTTATCCTTTTCCAGTGCTTTCCCCAGAGCACTGGGCAATGCCTTCGCCTGTGCTATACCGCCCTTTACTCCTTTACTTATTTTCGCACCAGTTCGTTTCGCTCCTTTTGCTATTTTACCTGCGCCTCTTGATATTCCTTTTGCTATATTCTTCGCCCCACCTCTTACAGCGCGTCCAATTACTTGCGATGCTACGACTTTTCCTGCTGACGATGCTGTGGCTCCCATTTATATATATTAACTAATATTTTAAATTACGGAGCATTCATTAGATTTTGTAATGCCCTATTTTGTGCTTTTTTTGCTATTCTTGCCGATGTGCCTGCCTTCTTTACTGCCTCTCTAACACCTGATGTCATACCTGAACTTGGTTTTAATCTATTCTGTAAATTTGTCGCTAATCGCTTAACTCCTTTGAAAGCACGAGTAGCACCTCGCTTAACTCCTTTGAATGCCCGTGCTGCTCCTGACTTAACACCTTTTGCTATTTTGGGTATTACTCTTGAACCAGCACGAGCAAAACCTTTTACTATATTTCCAAATATTCCCATTATATATTACTTTAGATTATAATTTTTTTTAATATAATTAGTATTATTTCGTTTATTTCCTTTACAATTTTTCATACATCCTCGCTTACTTCCTTTGTATGCTTTGCCTCCATTCTGCTTTTTCCCTTTCATATCATTGAGAGTTGGTGCTTTCTTTTTAACTAATGTTTTCGCCATCCGTTCTTGTTCCATTTATATATACTAATATATTATTCTATTTTGAGATAGTGTTTCTGCTGTGTATCAAAACTATGACCCATTTCTCTCGCTATTTTTGACTTTGTCTTATAACTCATTTTACTAAAATCAATACTTGATATATATATTGACCTTAATAATGATGGAGCAATGGACTTATTTAAAAATTTCTTAAATATCTTAGTTATGTATTTAGTTAATCCATTCTCAGTTATAGGAGTTGCTGTTGTATGATTTAAAAATAAATATTCCTGCTCATCGCCCAATTTACTTACATATTTAATCAATGTTTCTTTCAATTCTTTAGTAGTTATATCCAATTTAAGACTTCCATATCTATTACTTGTCTTGTATTGATTTATTAAAAAATAAGGTTTCTTCGCTAGAACTAGATAATTAAAATTCAAGTCCAAATCTACAACTATCCCATCTCTTACAATCTTCATATTCGCATAATCATTCCTTAATGGTTTAATATCCTTACCTGAATATAAATATGCTAGTATGTATTGCTGTATCAAATCTAGTTCCTTCCTAGTTAATTCCTCT
>Ga0181420_1001090_pt1 | contig 10425 bp, 4 predicted proteins | sample 43SPOviralmetaG_FD_130145 | JGI IMG/M metagenome (GOLD analysis project Ga0181420, IMG submission 130145) | Marine viral communities from the oligotrophic San Pedro Time Series (SPOT) site, San Pedro Channel, CA, USA - 43 SPOT_SRF_2013-05-22 | ecosystem: Environmental > Aquatic > Marine > Strait... | reverse complement strand
TTTGTGGCAAGCTCCACAGGTGGGATACCCAGCTAATGGTAATTCATATAGTGACACTGGTTTACCATTTGTAATGAGTAAGAACGGGGCTGGAGTAGATCCACCAGATATTAATGTTCCTTATGTAATGAGTGGATTTATTAGAGAAGATGAACAGCTTAATCAATTCCAACCAATTGTTGGTAATGGTGCACCAACAAGAGATGTTCAAGTAAACGCTACAGCAGTAACATTTCAAGCTATGACTCAACCTAATCCACCATACTTGAATCGTGATTACGCTGCTAATACATTACCGAGTGCTAAAGCCGCAGCTAATCTTGGCGCTTTGAAAGAACTAGAATTAACTTATGATCCATCGCTTCCTCACTGGAAAATGGATAGTAATGGTAAGTTCCAACCACAGTATACCTCCGCTGGTGCTACACCTGATTTAAACGTAGAATTAATGGAAGTTGGTTATGTGGCTCAAGCGGGATCTTTTAACTCTGCTGGTACAACAATAGCTATATCAACTCCTGCTAGTGGGTTCTGGGGTAATGAATATTGGTTAAACCTAATATTAACAGATGCTAATGGTCAAGGCGAGGCAACTAGATTAAGAATACATGTAATATTACTAGCTAATAATTACGGAGGAACAAAACCAAATAATCCATAAAAAATGGCAGCTATTATAGAAGTAGAATATTATAATACATATGTATTAAAGAATGTACAAACAGGCAGCGAACCAGCTAGTTTTAGTATTGCGGCTTATAGAACTCAGCCTCAAGTAACTTTTGAACCTGTATTTCCAGGTTTAGGATTTACTCCTGATTACCAAAACTGGCCTTCATTATTCAGTACTACATTGAGTCCTGAAAGTAAAGTTTTTAATTATATTCAAAACTACTATGTAGAAGAATCTAGATTAAGAGGTGGTTATAATAATGTTTCTACAGATTTAGGAGTAAGAGCTTATTTAGAAGAAGAAGAACCTATACAACAACATAGGTTTAATGCTTTAATATACTCTGGTATCTATAATTCTCAAACCGGTTTTAACGCTACTAATCAATTCATAACTGGTGAAGCTATAACAAGAGCTTTAGATCCTGTAGGTGGAAGTATAGAGAAGTTATATGCTGAAGACACTAACTTAATAGTCTTTCAAGAGGATAAGGTTAATAGAGCCTTGATAGATAAAGATACTATATATACAACTGAAGGTGGTACTAGCACATTGCCTCCTGGTCAAGTCATAGGTCAAATAACTCCTTATTTAGGACAATATGGTATAAGCAATAATCCTGAATCTTTTGCTGTATACGGTTATTCTAAATATTTTTCAGACATTAATAGAGGGGTTATGATGAGGTTATCTAGAGATGGATTAACTGAAATATCTAATTATGGTATGTTAGATTATTTTAGAGATAATTTAGCACAGCTACCTGTCAATAGCGTTTCGCATGTTGTAAAAGGTGATCTAGAAAGTAATAGCCTCGCTAATTCTAATATAGTAACCAACAAGTTTACAATGGTTAATTCTAGCTTAACATCTATATCTCCAACTGGAGCTTTAAATTTAATAAGCTTAGGATCTATAATGACGTTACAAGCTCCTAACGGAAGCCCTGTGTTAATACCTGGGCAAGTAGCAAGAATTACTATTGATAACAGCCTTAACAAGTTAACTTTAGAGTACTCTAATACTTTCACTATAGATCAAAACACTACTGGTTATGTAGCATCTTTTGAATCATTGTGCAACAGTAAAGTAGTTGGAGGATGGGATATACATAATAAACAATATGTTGTATCTTTGCAGTCCACACCTGCTTATATATCTCAAGAAACAGATAGCTACAGTACATTGTCATTTGATGAATCTATAAATGGTTGGGTTAGTTTCTATACTTACAAACCTACTCTTATGGGTAGTTTAAAAAACAAGTACTACACATTTCACAACAATGAAATATATCAACATTATTGGGATCAAACAGGTGTTTTTAGAGGAAGATTCTATGGTGTTGACTCTCCTTCTAAAATTACTTTTGTATTTAATCCTAATGCTTCCATTAGAAAAAACTTTAAAACTATTAACTATGAAGGATCAAATGGTTGGGAAGTAGTTTCATTTATAGGTGATAGTACAGAGAGGGTTCCTTTATATGATAATGGTGTTATTGCACCTGGATCATGGACATCTGTACAAGATTCTACATCTAGTATATATAGTTACGAGGGTGGTTTATATCTTGAAAACGGAATACCAAGAAGAGCTGGATTTAATAGACAGCAGAACTTGTATGTTTCAAACTTAATAAACAATACCTTACCTTCTCAAGGCGAAGTTATTTATGGTGATTACATGACAGGTGTAAAAGGTTTCTATGCTACTGTTACAGTTCAAACTGATACGGTAACAGACAACGGTGGAACTAAGGAGCTTTTCCAAGTAGGTAGTATTTACAATGCAATTTAATATAATGGAATTTAAAATAAGAGAACTTAATACTAATGATTGGGAAACACTAAAAAAATGGTGGGACTGGTGGCCTAAGTGGCAAGCACCACCTAAAGATCTTTTACCTCTAGACGGTACTGGTGGATTTATATTAGAAAAAGGATTAGTACCTGTAGTAGCTGGATTTGTTTATTTAACTAACTCTAACACAGCTATACTAGAATGGCTTGTATCTAATCCAGAATATAGAGAAGATGACAGAGGAGAAGCTATAGACACGTTTATAGTAAGAACTGAAGAGATACTTAAACAGATGGGTTTTAAATACATGTTTTCAATAGTACAACACAAAAGATTAATAGAAACACATAAGAAATTAGGATGGTCAGCTGATGCTAAACCTTCCTACGAATTAATAAAAACATTATAACATGGGAGTAGCAACAGCATTAGCAGTAGGAGCAGGTGTAGCTGGATTAACAAAAGGTATTTCAGCAGGTATTAAAAAAAATAAAGCTAAAAAAGACTTAGAAGCAGCTGAAGAAAAAGCAAATGATGCTAAGGTTGCGATGGAAGAACTAGAAGCTAACAGGCAAGAGGTTATAAACCCAGCTGAAGATATGCAGAATGAGTTTGAAAACTTAGGTGTTGCTACGCAAGCTTCTAAATTTCAAGCTGAAGAAGCAGACATCGCGTTAGCAAACACTTTAGACACTATACAAGCCACAGGTGGTGGTGCTGGTGGAGCTAGTGCGTTAGCTAAAATGGCATTGCAAAGTAAAAGAGGTATTTCTGCCGATATACAAAAGCAAGAAAAAGCCAATGAAGAAGCTAGAGCTCAAGGAGCAGCTGCGGTTGAATCAGCTAAGATACAAGGTGAACAGTTCAAATGGAATGCTCAAGAGCAAAGAGATGTTAATAAGCTTGATCAACTGCAAGCTGATAAAGACAATGCTGAAGCTCAAGCTCAACAAGCTGATCTTGCTAAAACACAAGCTAACATGGATATGGTTGGAGCGGTTGGAGAAACAGCAGGAACTCTTGCCGGTGGCATAGGTGGAACAATAGGAGGTTAATATATAAAATATGAAAGTAGTACAAACAAACTTAGCAACTAGTCCAAACGTTCAATACAGAAACTCTTCTGGTAGAAATAGACAAGCAGCGGCAAATGATTTAATAAACATGTATGCTGATACACAAAATCTAGATGCTCAATTAGATGCTCAAGTTGCTAGTGAAGCGGCTAGAAGATATGAAAGAGAACAGCAAGACGAGTTGTTTAAAAAAGAAACGTATAGTAGTAGAATAGAAAGCGAGACTGCTTTACAAAAAATAAATGTAGGAGCTAATGCTGACAATGATGCTATTAGAAATTTAATAAGAGATCAACAAGAAAGAGTTTACGAAGCGATGAGAATAGGGAGAGAAAATCCAGAACTTCAACATAGAGTTCCTCAAGTTATAGCTGAGCAGAAAGCAGCTGTGGAGAGAATGATTAGAGTTTCTAGTGACATAGGTGTTGTATTGAATACTTGGGAAGAAGGTATGAAGATACAGCCAGGTAAAGCTGGATCTATAGATGTTATGACTCCTCATGCTACCCAAGAAGTATTAATGGGTATTAAAGATGGTTCTACTTCTTTTGTTATGAAAAATGGAGAAATGTGGGGTGTATTACCTGGTGAAGGGGATGATGGTTTACCATACGCTGTTAACTTAGACAAAATGTCAAACATGATCCAAGAAGGTAAAGATCCTATATCTACAGTACCTGATATATCTGAAACATTAAAAAAAGGATATGACAACATATTCCTACCTGGTGGTAAAGATAATGCTGAACTAATAACGTTTAGTGAAAAAAGAGCAGGAAGTCAAGTTGTAACTAGTAAGTTCATGACTGATCAACAAAAGCAGTTAGGTGTAGAAAAGCTAGTAAAAAGTAATCAGTTCAAGGGAATCATAGAAGATGAGGATAGAATGAGTATTATATGGTCTAACACAATGGGTAAGGATACTCCGTGGCTACAGGTGGAGGGAGATACAAGAGAAGAGATACAAGCTGAGATAGATGCACAGAAAAAAGAAGCAGCTTATTTCTTAGCTAACATGGCTGTTGATGATAACTCTGCAGCCGCTGGGGTTCAAATGGCAGTTGGTAGATCTAAATACAAACCACCATCAGGACCTAAAGGACCTAAGCCAGAAACACAACTTCAACAAGCTAAAAGATTAAGATATACTGGAGGTTCTCAAGACGCTAGAGATTTAGTTGGTAAAGAACCTGAAGAAATTGTAACTTATTTAAACGATATAAATGATGGTAGCTATAGCGTTATAACTGAGGAATCGGTACTTGAAGAAATGCCAGAAGATCAATATACTAAATACATGCAGATGAAAGAACTGTATGACAGTTTACCTCCAGAACATCCTGAAAGAAAAGCTCCAAAACCTGGGTATCAAGGTTATTTAGAAGATGTTATGAAAAAGAATAATATAAAATTAGGTGATATTATAGATGAAAATGGTAAGGTTATAAAAGTAACTGAAAAAGATTTAAGGAAAAGAATATCTAATGAAGGTGGTTTTTCTAAAGATCAACAAATGGTATATAGTGTTAATGCTAGCGCAGCTGCTAAGAAAGCTTATGAAGAATTACCTGAAGATAAAAGACCTGGAGAAGAAGATAAATATTTTACTGTCGGAAAAACTAGATATTTAAACCCTGCGTATTTAAGCCCTGATGAAAGAACACACACTAAGGGTCCTAATGCTAGTAATCCTTCAAAGCCTTTTGTCCCAAAAAATAATACAGCTAATCCTAAACCTTAACTATGCCTAAGTATACAATGCAAGATTCGTCTGGTCAATTATGGCACGACATAGATGATGAAAACTTTAGTGCCTTTATGGATGAATATCCAGAAGCTGTCATAGTTGAAACTATAGAGGACGATGATCCTATAGAAATAGACTCTACTGAAGTGATTGAAACTCAACCTGAAGTTGTCAATAGAGAACAGGAATATAATGATATGCTAAGTAAGGAAGTGGAAGCATATAATCCTAGAACTAAAGCATTAATAGAAGCATTTGAAGACACTCCTACAGAAGTAAGATCTAAGTTGTCGTTAGAAGATTATGATAACGCTAGAGCGGGTAAGTGGGATGTTATAAGCGAAGAAGGTAAAGCCATGATGTTAAGTAATTATACCTTCCCCTTAAAACATAAAGGTAAAAATGACTTTGACAGTTATACTAATATAAAAGCTAACAGTGCTATAAACTGGGAGGCTGGTTTAAATTACGAAACTAATGCTTATTCAGGTGGTTACAATGTAGTTGATCAATTTACTGGTGGTGACGCGGCTGAGGTAGGTAGTAACTTAAAAAGATTTGATGTAGATTTACAAAAAGCTAATTCAAAAACTAAAGAAGGTGAAATACCTTTACACATGCTAGACGGTGATTTGGGTGGTACTATAATAGGGCACGAAGAAGAAAAAGTATTTAATACTTTAAAAAATTTATACCAGGGGTATGGTTTTGAATTTGAAGAATCAGAAAGTGGTTTAGATTATTTTACTGATGACTTGATAGTTAGAGCACAGAATGGGCAAGAGGTAAAAATAAAGCTAGATAATTGGACAGACAAGGGTGACAAAGAGCAAGCTGCTAAATTAAAAAGTTTTTTAGATGCTAACAAAACTGAATACCAAGGACAAATAGAGTTTAAAGATATAGTTAACTCTGCTGAAAACTTAAATGTCCAAGCCATGCAATTGATAAAAGAGCAAGGTGAAGAAAAAAGTGATTGGGATTGGGCTAGTAACTGGGTGTTTGAAGATAACGATGTTGCTGAACAAGCTGCTGTTGAGTGGAGAAATACTTATAACGAAGATGTTGTAAAAGAAGAAACAAAGAAACTCGACAACACTATAGTAAACTTAAATAAAGAAGCTTCTATAAACCAAGCTAAAGTTAATAAGTTTAAAAATGAAGTTGCTGTTTTAAACTCTCAAATAAATTCAAACGAAATATCTGAAGAAGCTGCTAGGGAAAAAAGAGAAGAACTAAAAATATTACAACAAGATTTAGTAAATGAAAATGAAAGATTAAAAAATGTTTACGAAAAACAAGTTATTCCTACAAGAGCTAACCTGCAGATTATAGCTGCTAAACAAACTATAATAGAACAAGAAAGAGGTAGCTTTGGCGGACAAACAGCTAATACTTTTTTAAACTTCTACGGTAGTATAGGAACTTATTTTAACTTATCAGGATTAGCAACCGACGAAACGGCTATAAGAGAGTATTATGAAGGAGATCCAAAGTTAGCTCAACAGATTATAAATAGAGAAATATCTATGGGTACTGAGAAACTTAGTAAAGATCTTGGTGCAGACGTAAGTAATGAATATGAAGCAGCCTTTAACGAATCAGTACTAGGCGGTGTTTATACTTCTATTGTTGAAATGGCTTCAGCTGCGCTACCAGCAATAGCTACAGGTGGTGCTGCTGTAGTACCTATAATGGGTGTAAGCATGGGAGCTATGCAAGCCGGTAAAGCTTTAGAAGAAATGGAGAACGATCCATCATTTGATGACATGTCAGTTAAAGAACGTATAGGATATGCATCTACTGTTGGTGTGGTTATGGGTACTTTAGAAGCTATACCCTTTACTAAAGTTGGTTCTAAACTTGCTAGTCCTCTTCTTAAAAAGTTTGCTGGTAAAGGTATTAGTAATGAGGTTAAAAAGTTTGTTTTAGAAAAAGTGTTTCAAAAAACAGCTGGTAAAACATTAAGTAAAGCGGCTTTAAAAAGAACTACATTAGATGTTATAAAAGAAACATTTGGTAATAAAGTAACAAATTTAGGTAAAAATATTTTCAGTCAAGGTATACCTGAAGCCATAACTGAAGGTGTACAAGAGGTAGGTGGTGTAGCTTTAAAACAGATATGGCAAGCTAATAGAGAAGGTAACAAAAACTTATGGGAAGGAGCAGCTGTAGAATATAACTTAGGACAAATTGCAAGAGCTAGTACAATGGGTTTTCTAGCTGGTGGAGGGATTGGAACGTTGAGAGGTGGTTCAAAAGCTGCAGACAAAGGCGTAATGTCTAAGCTAAATAATAATCAATTTAGTTCTTACAAAAAATATATGCTAAGTAAGGATTGGCAGAAGATCATGTCAAGTTCTGAGATGATAAATGTAATTGACCCTACTAAGAGTATAACTAAAGAACAAGCTCAAGCAACTCTTAGAAACTACTCGGCTCAAGCTGGTATACTAAGAGAAGTTGGTAAAATGGGTTTAACATTAGAAGGAGAAAAACAAGCGTTTGACTTACTAAGTAGAAAGCAAGTATTACAAAAACAATTAGACGGGTTAACTGACAAAGCTGTAGGTAAAAGACAAAGAGAAGAGATAACATCGTTAAATGAGAAACTAGAGAATATTAGTTTAAATTATGACTTTGAATCAGCTTATGAACGTGGGTTAACTGAAGCCAGCGAAAGACAAACAGCTTCTGAAAAAGGTTTTAATATATATAAAACAGACAAAGAGTTTGAAGCTAAAATGAAAGAGTTTGGCGAAACAGACGATGGAGGTTTTAGAACTGCTTCAGGTTATAGAAGTGGAGCAGGAGACATATACATAAATGATGCTGCAGCGAGAAGGTTAAAAGACATATCAGTAGGTCAACATGAATTATTACATGGTGTTACTGCTAAGCAATTAGAAGGAAGAGGAAAAGCTGACAAAGATCAGATAATAACAGATTTTAAATCTGAACTAAGTGATAAAGAATTAAAAGTTGTACAAGATAGAATAGACAGTTCTTATGGTGGAGATCCAACTACCGAAGAATATTTTAACGCGTTTGTAGATGGAGTTGTTCAGGGAGATATAAAATATAAAGATACTCTATTTACAAGGTTAGGAGATTGGGTAACTAATAATATTTTAAAACCACTAGGGTTTAAACAAGCAAGTTTTAAAAATGGAAGAGAAGCTTATAACTTTATAAAAGGATATGCTAAGCAGTCTAAAGCTATAGCTGAAGGTACGCAAGAAACATTTAAAGGCGACATTGGCAAAGTGGTAAGCGAAGGTGTTGGTACAAAAGCTGAAGGACAAATGAGTAGGCAAACGCCCACCGTTGAAGGAGTAGATGCTAAGCAAGTTCAAACCATGATAGATAAAGTTGCTAATAGAGCTTGGACTAGATTTGGAAAAGGTATACCTGATAACATTAGAGAAGAAGCAGGTGTTACTAGAAGATCTTATATAGATAGTGCTAAGAGTGAGTTAGCTGGTATAGCTACAAAGTTTGATCCATCAAAGGCTGAGTTTGACAGGTACATGGCTAATACTGGTATGCAAAGACTTAACTCTTTAGCAAAACGTCTAGGTGTTAAATCAAAAGAAGAACAGACTACAAGTATTGATAGCGATAAAGCTCAACAAGTAGAAGCTGGACAAGATGATTTTAAAGATACAAGAAGCGAAAGAGAAATAAGACAAGACGAAAGATCAGGTGTTAAAGCTAGAACTAAAATACCTAAGGTATATGATGTAGATACTGTTGTTGAATCAATAAGAGAAAAAGCTAAAGGAAAAGATTTTAAAGGCAAAAGCATAAAACAATTAAAAGGTTTTGGATTAAAAGAAGTTGTTGATATGATAGCTAGAGATGATAAAGATTTAGCTGCATCGATATTTAAAAAGATAGATAAAAATTCAGATCTTAATAAAGGTGAAATGTTAGCTATACAAAAGTTTATTAATGCTGACGCTGACTTTGCTTTAAACTCTTTATTAGAAGGATATACAGATGACTTTAAAGCTACAGGTGTTGTTAATAAAATATTAGAAAAGTTTTACAATAAGCGTAGTGTAAGATCTAAAACTGGACCAGGTTTAAATATACAAATTAAAAAACCTAATATAGATTTAAAAGAGTTTAAAGAAGCATTTGGTATAATAGGTAGAAACATGGCTGACTGGAACCAAAAGGTTGTAGCTAGTAAAGGTGGAGTAAGTGATATACTAAAAGGTTTTGTTAGAAATTTAGATCAAGTTATTTCTAGTCAAGAGATTAGAGAACAAAAGATAATTGAAGGTGATTTAGAAAACGCGAGAAAACTAAGATCAGGTATACCACAAGGATTTTTTAGTAAGTTTTCAAAAGATAATCAAAGTAAGACATTAGATGAAATATTATTTGACATATACGGAACAGAAAATATTGACGAAGTAAAAAAGTTTCAATTGTTTGGAGAAGCTTTAAGAGCTCAACTTACAACAAATCCAGATGCAGCTATTGAAGATTTAATAGTAGCTGTAGCGGACCAATTGGAAATTAAAGAAGGCTTTGCTTACGAACAAGTCATCTATGATGTTATTCAAGATTCTATAAGTAAATATAAGATACCAGGCCTTACGGTAGGAAGTGGACCAACAGAAGTTGGAGGAGCTGCAGACATTGAAGTAAATTTCTTTGGTCAAGAAGTAGGTTTTGAAGCTAAAAAGAATAACGCTAGATTTGGAAGTGTTACAGCGTCTTACGACATTGATGGTAATTTAATTATAAAAAAGGATTATACTTTCGATAAGTTATTAAAGCAAATGCTTAAGTCAGCTAAACCTGAAATAGACGCTTATATTAAAGAAGGTAATAAAATAGGTAAAAGACTTTTTGGAAACAAGTATAAACCTATGAAAAATATTACAGACGCTATGCCTGCGGAAGTGTATGATGAATTAAAGAATAGAGGTTTTCAGAAGAAGATAACTCAAACAATGAAAATTGATACTGACTTTGTATCGGAATTGTATTGGGGTAAAGGTAATGGTACTGCATATATACAAATACAAGGACTTGGTGTTTTTTACTTGAAAGATCCTTCTGGTAAGAACATAGAAAATCCTCTTGAATTAGACGTTCCACCATTTGAT
>Ga0181420_1001087_pt1 | contig 10428 bp, 5 predicted proteins | sample 43SPOviralmetaG_FD_130145 | JGI IMG/M metagenome (GOLD analysis project Ga0181420, IMG submission 130145) | Marine viral communities from the oligotrophic San Pedro Time Series (SPOT) site, San Pedro Channel, CA, USA - 43 SPOT_SRF_2013-05-22 | ecosystem: Environmental > Aquatic > Marine > Strait... | reverse complement strand
CCCCTTGTAGAAGGTTTAACATCTTCACCTATAAAATAATCTACAAATTCTTTTCTAGTTATTTTTTTCTTTCTAAATACAGCATTCCCTTGTGCTGTTTTTTCTCTCCGCTGCTTACCAGTGTCGTCCAAAACGGGTTCAGCAAAAGCGGGAAATCTTTTATTAATTATAGATTGCGGTAAAATTTCATAAATTAATCTAAAGTTGCTATTTAAAAAATCACTATAACCTTCTTGCCTACCCATCATTTTAGCAATAGTAGGTTTTAATTCCGTTCTATATCTTTTTTGTAATTCTTTAGTAAACTGTGGGGTTGTAATATTTGGCAGCCTAGTACCAAACGTTTTAACAACTGCATTTTTAACCTTTTGAATAACTTCATTAGTTAAGCCTAAACTTTTTCTTAAACTAGGTCTTTCTTCTGAAATTTTTGCTTCTTCTGAAATCTCCGGGGCGGCTGTAACGCCTTTTGCTTCAGTTATATCAGATTTAAATTTTGTATCTAAAATTCTATTAGCTGCTTCAATAGCTCTTGACTTTAAAAATTTATTTATATATGCGGCTAAGGGAACTTTAGTTTTTGGATTATAAGAATTAACTAAATCAAAAACGCCCCTTGACCCAGTTAATATTTCATCTATAAGTATGTCTTTATTCAGTGTATATCCAGGTACATCTCGATACTTTGATGCAATTTTACCCGCCATGCCTCTATATATTTCTGTAATTTCGAATGCTCCCTGGGACCCTTTTTCTGCGTAAACATTATTCACGCTTTCCGCTTCTTTTGAATTTTGAAAATCACCGACTGCCGTTCCAACTTCTGATATTATTTTTTTGTCTAAAGCTGACATTACTTCTTTACTCAGCTTGCCTTCTTTTATACTTTTATTATAAGCTTTTAAAAAATTATAAACACCTTGACCACTAACAAAGTCTATATTTTTAAAACCCTTACCTTTATATAACGTTGTAAAATAGTCTTTAACTTTATCAAAAATACTTTGTTCAAAAGATATTTGGCCCTGATCAGCTAATTCGGAAAAAACGTTTAAATATTCAGTATAATATTTTTTAGGTTCATTTTTTTCTTGTATCCCCCTTCTATTTAATTCTTGTTCTACTAAAGATTTTTGTGATCTACTAATGACATTTTTAAATTCGTTAACTATTTGTGCTTGAGCTCCAACGCTCCCAACCATTGCATTTAATATAGGATGTAATATTTCATGACTTCCTACAGATACAGCTCCCTGTTCTAAAGCTACTTTTTCATTTATAAAAATTTTACCTTTACCAATAAACATTCCCTCTACGCCTTTTTCAGTAAATTTACCACCTGTTTCATTTTCAACTAATTTTTGAAAATCTTTTTTTGTTTTAGCTTTAACAATTTGTAAACCTAATTGTTCGGCTGCTTGCTCTGCAAATTCAATATTTCCTGAAAAGTTTTCTTTTATTGTGTTTTCAAGTATTTGTTTATTTTCTATTGCAGCTGCTTCTTTTTGCTGTATAAAAATATTGGCTGGAGATTTCATGTTGTTAACACTGTTCATTTTATCAACATTTTTAGCATATTGTATTAATGCGTCTCCTTTTAAAGTATTTATTGCTAGCCTACTTTGAGTGTTTATTTTCTTATTACTTATTAAAAGCTTTTCAATTTCTCTTCTAATTTGATTTTGAGCTTTTTTATTTGTTTCAGTTTTATATTGATCACGTAAATCAGAAATAGTATTTACATTCTCCCTTAATTTTTTTCTGTTGTCAGGGTGCATTAATAACTGCATGGCCCTTTCTTTTTTAGCGGACTTGTTATTTCCTACGGTACTAACGGAAGTTATAGCGCCCCCAGAAAATCCCCCAATTATACCTTCATCAAAAACCTCATATAAATCTTTTATAGAAAACTTTCTTCCAAAAAAAACAGCATCATTTATTTTATTAAGTGTAGCTTGCCCCATTTCGGTAGATGCTTCTCCAAAAAAAGCTTTGGAAATTGTTTTAGCAGCCCCTTCGTTCATTTTTTTAACAGCGTCTACTCCATACTTAGGTTTAATTACACCAGCCCCAGCTAGTACTTTTTTTGTTAATATGCCGTCTAAAATTTCAATTCCTCCTGAAAGTATTGCATTGCCTATTAATTTAGCAGAATTTTCATCAGGATTTAGCTCAAGCTCTTCTTCGTATTTACCTGCCGCTGAACTAATACCCATTAATGCTAAAGTATAGGGGTTCATAGACGCTATAGTATAAGGCAGACTTCCAATCCCGCCATTTACTATCCTAGCACCTATTTGTCCAAAGTCAGCATCGTTTCCTTTTAAAATTTCTTCTGATATAGTATTATTATATTCAGGCAATCTTTCTCTTCTTTTTGCTAATGTTTGTTCTGCTTCTAATCCCGTAGGTAATAAATATCCTAATCCACCAATTGCCCCTATACTAGGTTTCTCAGCCATTATTTTTTTGAATGCTTGCTTCGCTTGAATTTTTTCCTCTCCAGAAATAGAATTTTGAAAATCATATATTTCAGTTGCTATAAAGGCTGGCACATTTTGAATATTAGCATACACATCAATTAAAGAGTCCGTAAACGCTCCTGGATCTAATTGAGAAAAAAACCCTTTTGGGTCTTTTGTAGCGGCATAACCAACAGTAGCAACGGCCGAGTTTAGTTTTGGGAAAGCCCCCGCGATGCCTGGAAGTGGTATTTCAGCCACATTTCTAATTGCTTGTAATTCCGACAAACCATTTTCCGAGTTGGAGACCATATTGTTTGACCCCGCACTCGCCTCCACATTTACAGGGTCTAATGTCTTTCCCGGCTCATCTTGCTTAAGTTGAGCGTTAGGATATTTTTTTAAAAAATCTTCTTTTTGTGAGGGGTGAACATTAAATATTTGTCCTTCAAATTCGTACTTTTCTAACATAATTAAATTTATTTTTGCTGACTAAAATCGTTGTTTTCAGGTTTGCCTACTGTTGGAGCAGTAAACCTTGGGTCAATAGGAATTTCCATTTTTGATAAATCTAAATCTGGAGTTTCAGCACCATTAGGGATATTTTTTTCTTTAGGCAAACTATCCATGAATTTTTTATACAATCTATCTATTTCTTTTTTTGTTGTATACTTATTAGTAGCCGCCCTTACTTCCGCACTAGAGCCAACTACCGATCTGTGTCTATTCATAATAGTACCAATGTACTTACCAAATGCCACTCTATCTGTTAAGTCCAGTGGCCTATCTGGCATCTGTACAAGCCCCCCTTGACTATCTACTCCCTGACTTTTTATTATAAATTTACCTGGCGTATCTGTTGCAACTGCACCCTCATTTGAATCCCCATATGGCGAGGTCGTTATCTGTGTATTATAAAAAGTGACAGGATCCAATGCAGCGGTTTCTATTGCTTGGGCAGCCGATGTTGGGGTTGTGGCCCCGGGTGAAGCGCTCTTAAATCCAGACATGGGGGTTTTCAATTGTTTTGCAGGTGGTAAATAATTATTAAAAGCTCTTTCTGCTATAACGTTTTTGCTAACACCATCTAGTATATCTTTATACTTAGGATTGTTATAAACAGTATTATTTATAAAAGCTTCTTTAAAATTAGGATCTTTTATATTATGTTTTTTTATTAATTCATCAGCGGTAGATTCTAACAGCCCTTTGTCCTTCAAACTTGCATGTACATCATCTACGAATAAAGAGCCAGCATCTTCTGCATCTTCAAATAATTTAGCCATTTTGCTAGATGTAGCAATTTGATTAATATAAACACTCTTGTCTTGATTGTAAGATTCTATTCCTGAACTGATAATATTTCCGTTAGCATCAGTTTCTGACCTATTATTAATTTTTTTAGAAACATTAGCTTCCATTGTTAAAGATTTATAAATAGGATCTTGCAATTTGTATTTTTCATTTACATTAAAAAAATCACCCTTTTTTAAATCGTTTATGTCTACAAGAACATCCCTATCCCCATCTTTAAAATAAACTTCTAAATCATTTCCTACATATTTAAATTTAATTTGTTTATTTTCCCATGCTTCAATAAGCTTCTGTGATCTTGGATCTTTTTGAAAACCACTAGCTTTTAAATTATCATAATTTTCACTTTGTGTTTGTAAAACTTTTCCTAAAGAATTTAATTCTTGTAGCTTTCTAAATGCCGAAGCTCTATTTTTAGAATAAACATCCCTAGATATTTTATTATCCGCCCATAACCTTTCGTTTTCACTAAAATTATCAGCTGCTTTATAAGCAAAATTTTGAATATCAGCAGTAAGATCTCCAGCTTCAATTTCACCAGCTTTCATAGCAAAGGTAAGCTCCTTATCTGCTAATCTTTGATCTTTATTTTTTTGTTTTTGTCTTCTGTCTTCTGCACGTTGTTTAGCAGCTTCCGCTTGAGCAAATCCCGCCTGAAAGTTCTTTAAAAATATCTGGCCGTAATCTGGCTGTTGTATTATTTGTGGATTTTCATATGCTCCCATTTTAACTTATTTCTGAATTAATGTTATTTAAATTATAATAATCTGTAGACCCTCCCATTTGATTTATTTGCATTCCATCTACATCATAAAAATCGCTATCAATAAATCCATCTTCAATATTTACATCAGTATTAATATTGCCGCTGCCGGCTGAATTATTTCCCGGCAACATTCCCGCACCCATACTCATTAAACCACCACCTAAACTTCCTAAAGCCCCGTACATGCCAGCTTGTGATGCTGCTGCTGCTGACCTATACCCTTGCGCTAATCCGGCAACCCTATTTAATTGTTGCATTTCTCTTCCTTCTCTTGCACTAAATTGAAATTGTTGGCTCGCTACATCAGCAGATTGCATTCTTACAGCTTCTCCTAATCTTCTTTGTTGAGCCGACTGCTCTCCTTGAGCTCTTAGTCTAGAATTTTGTGCTTCTTGTTTTTCTATGCTTGCGGCTATACCTTGTTTACTTCTAAGTGCTGCTTGGGCTAAAGCAGTTGCCCCAGAAGATCCCGCCCCAGTAGCCCTCAACGTGTCTAACGTCGATGCTAACGATATATCCGTCTGTTCCGCTTTAAACTCTGCAGCTTTCGTGGCCACCTGTAGATTAGAAAACGGATTTGTTATTTTATCGCTAAGATCTTTTATATTTGAATAAGGGTCAGGTATATCTTGCCTATTAGCCTCAAGTATTTCTAGCTCCGCTTCTTTATCTCTAGCGGCGCGTCTTTGGTCACTGGCCCGTTTACCGGACGAAATAGCGGATCCCCCTGCAATAGCAGCTCCGCCCGCAATTAAAAGAGTTTCAATTCCCATTATATTATTTTTATTAGTTCTGTCATTCTGTCTGTTGTTTTAGTAAATCCTAAAAATTCAAAGTGTGCTACCAAATGTTTATTATTATTATTTGAATATATGTATTTTATATTAGTATTTTTACAAATTTCTAATAATGATTTTATTAATAATAATAAAGCTTTTTTTCTTTGTGGTTTTTTTCTGTAATTTTTATTTGATATTATTAAGTTAATCCATGCAACTTTTGAATTACTAGTATACAAAAACCCGGCACATACAGGATTATTTTTATCCATAACAATAATTCCGCCAGTTCCGTTTTCTGGCAAAAAATCTTTATTAGGAGCTTTAAACCCCCAATCTTTCCACCATTTTACTAATTCACTGTAGTCCTCATTATTAAGCCTACGAATATTTAATTCCATTTAAATTGATTTTACTATATTGTGCGATACCGCAAATAATTCAACAGGTTTTGTTGTTGAATCGTGTTTCATTTTTACTGTTGTTAAAAATCCTTTAATACCAGATATGTCAACACCAACAATTTGATTTTTTGCTGTTAAAGTAGTGTTATTTCTTATATGAGAATAATATTTGTTTTCTTTTTTAATAAAACTTGTACCTAATACCCCACTGCTAATTGATGTTGAACTTTTTCTAATTGGCCAAGATTTCATATTTAAATCAGTTATTGATGATTCCATAACCCAGTCAGTGCTTCCTTCGTAATTTATAGTATTAAAACATTTTTCAACAGATGGTTCAATATTAACTATAAATGTTATATTGCTATCATTAAAAAGATTATAAAAAGTATTTCTATTAGCAGATTCTATATTGTGTTCCCAAATATAACTATCTTTAAATGTATAGAATTTTTTATTAATACTAAAACCAAAATCAGGGTTGTAAGTATAAAAGCTTGTCCAACCAGTTACGTTTTCATCAAAAGCTAAAGTATTGTATTCTAAATTATTTTTAATATTTAAAACGTATTCGTCATTATGATCATCATACATTCCAACAATATCCGTAGCATTAGAAAGATTGTCTTTAAACCAATCTCTCATTCCTATTTTTGATATTTCAATAACACCATTTCCACCACCAACACCACCAACTAATCTTAAAACAGCGCCCCTTTTTTTATCTGTAAAGTATTTTCTGCTTCCTTTTATAGCAAAACTTTCAGGATTTTTGCTTATACCAAATTTACCAGCATATGGCACTATTTGGCCAATAACCTTAGAGCCTGAGGTTGTTAAATTTCCACCTTCTGCCGTAAAAATAGCGTCTTTATCAATTAATGCTTTGCTTACTTTATCTTCTTGAAATATTAATAAATTAGTATCTTCTGCATAAAGTTTTTGTATAGATCCATTAACAGGATCTACGGCTCTGGTTATTTTTTCAGCGTGACTAAAAACGTTTGTTTTATTCACGTCTGTTCTAGAATTATATATACCAGAATATATTAAAGCATTTGATCTTTTATTTTCTTCGTAATTTTCGTTTGTAGCATAAGCTTTTGGCCCTAAACCTGCCATAGGCTCATTAAATCCGCCTTTTATTCTTGATTCTTCTATATGTACTGTATTTTTTTGTACACTCCTTAGAATAAAGGTATTAAAAAATTGAATATCAACTACGTACGCCATACTTTAAATTATTACATTTTTTACTGCTTTTTTAAGCTATTGTTACCGCTCTAACCACACCATCACTACTTGTTTTGAAAACAAACGTCGCAACTTGATAGCTGCAGTAGTTAGGTCCACACATAGAAAACCATTGCCCACCAGATCCATCTGTTGCGGAACCAGTGCTAAAAGGTGTTGTTCCTGTTGGGTTGCTATACACAGTATCAAACTCATTAGGCAATGCACTGTTGCCATCATGCCAAACCTGATAGGCAGTACGTTCGTCTACCGCGGTTGCTACTGTAGCGTTTCCATATTCCCCCCTCCAAAATTGAGTAAAAGGAGAACCGGTTACACTAATTTTTAAACTAGTATTAGGACTACTACTTCCCGCAACGTCTGTAGTTTTCATTACAAGAGTATCCACCATACCGTTACTTAAATTTGTGCCAGCACTAATAACACCAGTTGTTGAATTTATGGTATATCTGCCTGGATTTGTTTGCGATACTATTGAAAACGTAAGATCACTATTAGGTGTTAATTTACCGCCGTTTGTACCACTCATATCTTGCGTTGTTGCTTGGCCGGATAATACAGCTGCTATAGTTACGCCAGTAGTTGCGTTTGATACATTATTGCCAGAACCAACATTTATCACTGGATTTACATTTTGTAAAGTTAATAAAAGAGATTTAGTATATGTTTCAGAAGTTCCATTTCTTGTTGCTGTTATAGACACAGAAAATTGATCTTCTGAAGTATTTGTAAAATTAAAAAGAGCCCCTGTATTTAAACTAGCACCAGATATAGCAAAAGTAGAATTAGGTAAAGTTGTTCCTAAACCATTAATTACACTATTAATAACAAAAGTAGCGCCCGGAGATACAGCGGCACCGGTTGATTTCAATGCTGAAAGAGTTCCAACGGGAGTTCCAACCGAGCTTGCTTCGTTAAAAGTTGTGCTTGTTATTGATATATTAGTAGGAGCTTCACCCGCACTCGCCTCTATTTTTTTATTTAAATCATCTAATAATCCGGCCGAAGAAGTTTCGTAATATATATCTATTATTGAAACAAAAGGCTGAGTTTCAAAATTAAAAAAACTAAAATCTTTATTGCTCCCACTTCCCCAAATATTAAAATGAGTTCCATAACCATCTGGCAATTCGGCAAATAAAGGGTTTTTTTCTTGAAAATATACATTAGCAAGAACGTCGGATTTATCAGTACTAGCGTCTGAGTCAATAGCCCCAGTTAACCCTTGTTCTAAAGCTGTACCAATAGAAGTTACTTTTATAAAATCTGTACCATCTATTTGTGCTAATTGAGTATAGTTACTTATAAGTAAATTATTATCTCTAATTTTTGGTAGTAATCTTGCATTTGAACCTTGATTACCAGAAATTGTATTAGTATCATTTACATCCCTAGGCACTTTATTTATATTATCCCCATGTAAAAGAATAAAAGATTTCTGATCATTTGCATTTGATACTGTTCCAGCCTCTATAACTTGAGGAGAGTATACATTATAATAATCTTGTTCTGTTTGCTTAACTACGAACCTATATGAATACCAACCAAGAGGATTAGTGGTAGCGTTGTAAATATCATTGGCTAAACTATTTGTAAAAGTTGCCCTCAAACAGCTGTGATTCCACGAACTAGCTCCATTTGTTACTACACCTGATTTTGGTTCTACAAAAGTTGTGGATTCTTCTGGTAATATAACAGGAGACTGTCTACCATATTTGTCAGAAAGAACTATACCCACCTGATATGTTCTATTTGATTTTACAGAAGATAACAAATATTGTTTATTTTTTGTTCCTTGATCACCACTGCTAATAGACATCCCATTGGAAGGGTTTATTTGTGTTATATTTCTATTTTGTAAAATATTGCCATATATTATTCTATTTCCTGAAACCTCTTGCGTTTGAGCTTTAATAGGTATAATATCAGAAACCCTTACTAAATCTGCTTCAGGTAATGTTTTTTTAGGTTTTGTCGACTTGTATATATATTCGTAAGTATATCTTAATTTTGCAGTATGCAAACTTGTGTCTATTACTTCAACTATGGGCTTTAATACTAAATCTGTTCTTTGACCTATTTTAATTGTGTCTATTACTTTGATTGCCGCACTATCTGACTCTGAATAAAGTATTTCAATTTCTTTAATTTTAAGGTTATTATTCCAGCCCCATTGCCCATTTCCTTCTGTAATATTAAAAAAATACAATCTTGTATCATCAGGTATATTAGGTGATACAGCAGTGCTGGTATTAATACTCGCGGCACTTATGTTACCATTTACAGTATATACATTATTATTTTCATCTATAAAAGAATTGTTTACTGATATTGTACCAGAAACTTCATTTATAATATGACTTGTGCCAGATAATCCACTATTGTTATTAGCGGCGGCGCTAGCATGATTTGTAATGTTTTCATCAAAAGGTAATGTAATTAATAAAGAAACTTTATTTGCTTTATTAATCATTGAATCAACTACAGTAGTTTTAGCTATAGAATCTATTTCAACTTGATCCAACATGCCTGCCATGCCAGCCGAATTTGTTGTTCCCGATAGGGGCGAGGTAGAATACGTACCATCATTAAATGATTGAACAGCACTTCCTGGATGAAAACAATGTTGCGAAAAAGGAGAAATTAAAGAATATTCATTATTATCATACTTAAATCTATAACCAAATTTAACAAACTCTTCTTCTATTGTTTTGCTTTTTATAGAAGAATCATAAGATAATTTAACTATAGGAGCAGCATAAGGAGCATATTGTGCAACACTAATTTTATCTTCTAAATATATATCATTAGTGTAGGGGTTATTAAGGCTTAAAGCGTTTTGAATATTTATTCTTCTAGGTTGATTATAATTATCTGTCCAAAATAAAAGATCATCTAATCTGTTAACATGCGTTATCTTATGGTTTTTGCTTAAATTTAATCTAAAAGAATCCACTAAAACTTTAGGAGTTGCACCATCTGTTTTTGCATAAAGAATTTTACAAATTGTATTTACTCCATTTATAGAAGTTGGAGCATATTGAACGGAGGATGTTTCATCAGAACCTTGTCCGTTAAAATTAGTAATAAACCAAAAAATTTCACCTGTTAATGAGTCAATATAATGACCTATAGTTTTTGTTTCTGTTGTTACAGATAAATCATCAATAAACAATTTACTATTACCTTTAACGTTTTGAACAGTTCCCACATCTGAATTTTCAGATTTTGAAATAGTTATATTTTGTGCGTCTCTATACTGGCCGTTAGGTAATAATCTATCATCAAGGTCTTTATTCATTTTACCTTGAACGAAGTTGTTTTTAATTTCTGGCATGTATTAGTGTTTAATAAATTTTGATTTACCTCTCATTACTTGTTCTAGTTCAGCAATTTTAAGGCTAGATAATCTTAATTTAGCATTTCTTATTGCGGCTCTTTTTTCTTTT
>Ga0181420_1001086_pt1 | contig 10434 bp, 6 predicted proteins | sample 43SPOviralmetaG_FD_130145 | JGI IMG/M metagenome (GOLD analysis project Ga0181420, IMG submission 130145) | Marine viral communities from the oligotrophic San Pedro Time Series (SPOT) site, San Pedro Channel, CA, USA - 43 SPOT_SRF_2013-05-22 | ecosystem: Environmental > Aquatic > Marine > Strait... | reverse complement strand
TGTAATTAAAATATTTTATATATATATAAAATGCCGATTGAAAAGAACTATTTTAGTATTTCGCCTATCAATGATAATCCCCTCCAAAGTAGTGGAACAAACGGAGTTGCTGGTGGTTTCTCATTTAAAGAAAGCAACCCAATTATTAAATTCAGTCTCCCAGCAGTTGAAAAACTATTAGAGACAAAAACACTAGTTCTAACTGGGCAATTCATATTAAAAGACCAAGCAACTGACGAAGGTTTCAGAGCACCTAACTATACTAATTTAAGTAATGCTAATAATGGTAATAATATAGAACCTTCTACTGCTTGTAATATGCCGAACCACGGCGGAGTTCAGAATGTTATAGACAAAGTTGTTATTCAAACCAAAAAAACTAATACTGAATTAATTAATATTCATAACTATCCAGCGTATTCCTCGCTCAGAGAAGCATACACAAACAACGACGAAGATTATTTATGGGGTGTAGCAGCAAACCGAACACTCGCCCAAGGAACTCACGCTGACCTTACTAACCGACGAATGAATATCATTGCTGATAAAACCTCTCAACAATTAAAAACCAATAACAATAAAATGCTTGGTGTTCCATTCTCACTCAAATTAGATATTGATTTATTCCAAAGTGGAAATATTCATTTAGGTCAAGCATACACAAATGGTCTTATGCTTACTATTCACCTTGCTCCAGACTCTTCGTGTCTCTTCCAGCGTTTCCGTGATAAAGGTAGTGCTGCTGCTTTTGATATTTCTAATAAAATGTATTTATTAAGAAATCTCAAATTAGAAGGACGATATATAGTCCCAACTCCTCAAGAACTTTCTGCCTATCAAGCACAAATCCCACTCAACTCTCAACTCAACTTACTCAATGATATTCACGCAGACCAAGATAATATTTCTTACACTCCACAACTCAATCAAGTCAAAGCATTCTGTAATTTATATTTAGATAAAGACCAAACCAACAATCTCAACTATCAGCAAAATAACTTCCGACTTCCAGTTGGAATGAAACAAATAGAACACAAGAAAGACAATCTCCGATTTCCATTTACATTCCCTCTCAAAGTCCAACCTAATTTTGAAAGTCTCGTAGAACTTGGCGAAGGTTCAATTAATCCAACACAAACTCTCAATCGTGAAATGATTATGGGTGATTTAGAATTAAGAAAACACTTTGAAAGAGCATTACTCGGAGGTCAAGAAGCAGTAAGGTCTTCGGCAACTATGGCGAGAACCGCCAAGAATTTAGAATTTGATTATGAAGATAGAACAACTGGTATATATCACGCTGGGAAAGGTTCTGCTGAAGGCACTGCTGTAGCGGCAACTGACGGAGTTGGTAATCAACTTTTTCCAGAATTACTTGGTCTTGGCACAGATTACACTTATGGTCTCGGTAATACAATGGCATATATCAATCGTGATTACAGCAACTCGGTGGTCAGTGGTGTTAATAATGGTTCTCTCCTCCTTCCAGTTGATAGGCGTAATAAATCAGAACTGGTACAGACCTTTGTTAAATACAACGCTCAACTCAATTTACAAACATTAGTTAAAACAATGTAAAATATTTGTTAATAATATGTTGAAAGAATTTATTGATAGGATAAAGTGTAAGATATTTATTTGTTGTAAGTCCAAATGCTCTCTCAACACCGAGTTGCCCCAAGAGGTAGAAGCGAAAATTCATTACGATTATTTCACGAAGAAACCAAAACAATTTTCAACTCGGTCGCTCTAAGTATAGCGTTAAAATATTTAATAATATTATGGATTTAAAGATTTATAAAATCAACAATGGATATAAAATTGGAAAGAAAGACGGCACAAGGTTAGACGAAAAATATGGTCGCCGATATTATATTACAAAGAAACCTATGCGACGAGATACTGCTAAAATTATGTTAATGAAACTACAATTGGAAGAAAGAGGAATGCGAATTCAAGTTAAAAGCAAAAAAAAGAAACCAGCAGACGGATATATGATAATAGACCCAAAGAAAACCAAAAGAAAATGGGTATATACTGACTTACCTTGTAATGAATTCAAAGAGTTCTTAATTTATTTATAATTTTCTCTGTTATATATATAAAATATGACTTCTATAAATTTAGTATCGCCAGTTGGAAACGGACACACTTACTCAGTGCGATTTAGAGAACCATTAGTTATAGAACCAAAATCTTCAGTGTATTTAAATTTTGCGAAATTTAAAAGAAATTCAAGCATATATTTTTCTCAAGACCAAACACTCCAAATTATATTGAAATCGGTATTACCAGCAGTTCTCCCAGAAACAACTGGGACTAAAAATACTATATTAGAAAATGACGGCATTATAACAATTCCAGCAATTAATCCAGATACTGGACTTACTGGATATACACCGAAACAATTAGAAAACACTATTGCTGTTCTCCTAGGTGGTGATAGTGAAGCAGAACCAGAATCTTTTGGAATGAGAAAAAATACCGATGGTTCGCCTTCGCAATTATTTTTATATGAACCCATTTTTGAACTCAGTAATAACAAAACAATTAATATAGGATTTTATAAAGACTATCAATTATTAGACATATCAAGTGCTATAACTATGTCGGCAACTAATAGAATTCAAGCAGACACCACCACTGCTGGGATTTTATATCAAAGTAATACTTCTTACACTGACGCAGAATTTTATGATAGTTATGCTGTATCAGACCAACACTATGATTTTTCATTTGCTTCTGAATTAGGGGACAGCACTGAAAATCATAATATAATTCAAATGCGAACGAATAAAACTATTGGAGAGCAACAAGGTGGAATATGGTTCGGTCTAACTTCTTCTGAAATTATGGCGGCACAAGCAAACACTGGGGGAAACACGAATTGGACTGGGTATCATACCGCAGCAAACGATGTATTCACTTATGGCACTTCCTCACTCAGAACCCCAGTCGCTGGGGCAACAATTAGAACAATTCCAGCGTTATATAAACCGAACGAAACTGGTTCAGTCAGCAGAGCAGAAGTAGATAATAAAGCAGAAGCAGTATCTTATGTTCCACAATGTTATTTAGGAATTGAGATTACTGGTTCAAATCACCCAACTGACCCAAACACATTAGTATTATGGCGAGGTGGAAATAAAACAGCAACTAGATTTAATGCCCTAACAAAACCAGCGTCAGTTATAAATTCTATGAAAAGAATATGGAGCACACCATTAGCAAATTTATTAAATGGTTCTGACCCAAATAATACAAAGGTAAGTCTCGCATTCCAAAGTTATTGGGCGGAAGGATTTTCAGCAATCGGTAGAGATAAATTAGAATTCAGAGTGTATAATATGATTAATAGCAATTTTATATCACAAAGCAATTTAATTTATGATAGTCTCAATTCAATTCGGTGGTTAAGTTATTCATTCTTCCAACAATCGGCAGCAAGTGGGACTGCTGACGAAAAGGCACAAAAGGCAAATTCTCAAATTCCATTTAATGTAATGTGTTCGGCACAACTCAAAGACCATGGGTGGGAAGAAATAAAAATGTCTGGATTTATTAAAACTGGTGCGAATTCTCCAACTGGAAATGCGACAAACTTAAAACCTATAACCTTAGTTCAGCAATATGAAATTAAATGTTCTCCAGAATTAGCAAGATTTTTAGGTGTTAATGTAAGCGAAGGAATGAACCCAAATATGTCGGAGAGCACAGCACAGCGAATAACTAAAACTGACGCAGACCAACACACCGACGAAAGTTATTCAGTATTTATTAAGAACTTACCTATTAAGGCATATAAAAATATTCAGTCTAAAGCAATGTCCTCTGGTGGAAACATACAAGCAGCAGGATACTCACAACCAATTCTACACGATATTCCAACACCTTACTCTGATAGCAAAACTATTAATAGTGGAAGCGGTGATATAATTGTCGGAACTTTTCAACCGAGCATTAAGAAAACACTAGACTTAGATAATAATAGGCAAGTCCTCAACTCATTGGACGTAGAAATACGAGATATTGAAACTAATGAAATTGCTGAGGGATTAAGTGGAAGTGTAATTAATTTTACTATACAGAAGGGCAACGATTGATTTAAAAATATTTTATGAATGAGTTTCAAAAACTCGGTCAATATGAGGACATTTTTTAATGTCCTAATATTCCCAAAATTTTCAATCCATTTCTCAAAATTTTATATTTATTATTTTTATGTATAACCATAAAAAAGCAAGAAGACCGAATACATTAGAAGCACAGATTAAAGTTAAGAGATTTGACCCAGCAGAATTAAAAGCGTGGAATTCATTATATACTGATATAGAATTTAAAAATAAAAAAGTTAATTCCCAAAAAATATTTGACGGCGAAGTTAAAACAGACCCACCGAATAAAGAAATACCAAAAGAAGAATACGATATTGAAAAAAAACAAAAGGCGAAACCATATAAAAAACCGAAGAAAAAAAATCCAAAAGTATTTCAAAATAAAAAGAAAATTATAAATTAAAATATATTAATAATATATAAAATGTCTATCGCTGAATTACTTGATTACGGATTGAAGGAAGTGCCACAACAAGCAGAAATTAGAACTGAAACTATAGAACCTAACAACGCAACCACAGATTTGTCTAAAGTATTTAAATATACTATTCGGAATGTTGGTTTCTTGGAAGGAACTTCTATGCTTACATTTAAGTTAAAACGATTACAAGGTGCTGACGAAAAATATAGAGTTAATCTTTGGAGTGGTGCTTTGTCGTGTATTAAAAACGCTCACCTCAGAATTGGTGATTATGAAGTTCAGAACGCCCAAGATGTAGATAGAATATCAGCAATGTTAAATTTAAATAAATCAGTCTTACAGAGACGAAATGTATTAGGTCATTATTTAGGCAACTCATTAGAATTACAAGCAGACAATACTGACGCAGAACAAGCAATTAGGTCTTCAATCGCAGGGTGTAGTGGTAGAGGTCAGATTGTATATGATAGAGATAATAGTGGTGTTGATTTTGGGGCGTTAAATGGAGGTGCTGGTGCGAAAGTTAATTCACTTTCTATTGTTGATACTGCTTCCCTTAATGAAAAATATGGAATTCCTTTATCTATGATTTTCCCTTGCCTCAAGGGTCGGTCTCTCCCACTTTTCTTATTCACTGACTACAATATTCAGTTAGAATTTGAAATGAATTTTGCTGATAAATATGCTTACAATCTCGCTAAAACTGCTACCCTAGTGCCTTCTAATGTTGGTGTTGCTGACGCTGGTGCTCCATATGTTGCTGGAACTCAAGATATTGGTTTCAATGAAGTCCAACTCGTGGTTGATTATATGCTACCTCCTTCGTCAGTGATTAATAATTATTTAGAACAAACTTCTAAACAAGGCGGATACAGATTTGAATTCCCAGAGATTTCAGTTGTTAAAAAGAAACTGGCAGCAGTTGGAAGTTCAAAAGAACCTCAAGAAGTAGAACATAGGTTAGGTCAAACTGGTAAAGAAGTTCATAATATTGTTATGGCGAAACGATTTGTTGATAATTTAAAACAAGACGGAGCAGAATTTAAACGAGTAGTAGATGCTGGTGCTTCGGCAATTAATGGAACTAAAGTGAATGGTATTAATTGTGAAAATATTTCTATAGGAGCAAAAATTTCTTCTGTGGGTTCTGCTAGTGGAGCAAATGCTATAACAGCAAATCAATTTGTAGAAGCAGTGGATGTGGAAGGTCGCTCACTTACTATGAGTGCTGCTGCTGATAATAACCAAACTACTGCTACGACATTGACTTTTAAAAATCCGAACTCAATGGGATTATCAAGAAAGATTTTAGGACACCAAGCAATTCACGGAATTGACGAAGAAGAATACAATGTTGAAGTTAATGGATTAGATTTATACCCTCAAAATATATATAACAACGCCTCATTTTATAATCAAATGTCTTTGGTTATGGGAGAAGATTTAATCCTTCCTCGTCCAATGTATTTCAATGACCCTAATGCTGAAAGGCAGAGGTTAGCACCAGTTCAAGACGGATTGGTCGCTCAATACAAACCTCTCGGTGCTGACCTTTCTAATGGAATGCCTGGGGTTGTTGGAGGCGGAACAACTATAATGAGTGGTTCTCCATTAATATGGAAATACAAACGAAAACCAAGAATGAACGGACACGGCGACGGAAGTGTTGCTGGTGAAAATCAGACTGAAGTAGCAATTGACTACAGAGGTGAAGTGGATGTGGATTATTATATTACTCATTCACGAGTGGTTGTTGTTAAAAAATTACCAAAGGGAACTTCAGTTATGGTTAGTTCCTAATCAATTTATTTTTTATTTTATATTCATATATTATATGAGTGCTACAAAATCTTACTATGTGGATATTAATAGGTTCTCCGCTCAAGACAGCGAGAGTGATACAACAAATATTTGGGATTATTCATTAAACGACACGATAGTTGCTCCAGCAGGGAGTGAAGTAAGTATTCACCAAGCATTTATTAATCAAAAAGGTATAACTGGGCAGAGTATAGAAATTGAGGAAGATATAAATGAAACTATTAATTATTACGCTTATATTTCAGAACAAGACCACTCAATTCCAATTTTAGGAGATACGATTGATAAAAAGGGTGGAAAAAGATATAATATAAACGGACACTATGATACTCACATAGATTTATTAAATAATGTTGAATTAAATAACGCAACTATTCCAAATTCTGGACGAGAAAAATTATGGGGTTGGACTCCACCAAAAGGGACACGAGAGCATTTAGAAAGTTTCAATTTCGGCGGAAGTGGAGCACCACTTATATTAAGTTCTAAACCAGACTGGGATAAAACACAGACATTTATATTAAATATTAGCACCATAAATCCAGACGAATATGTGTATAATTCTATTCCAGCGACTGGAGGGTCTGATAATCCTATTGGGACAACGGCAACTGCTTCTGTAATAACATTCACTCAACCACTCAGCGGATTAATTAGAAATGGTGCTCTATTAGAAGGAGCAACTGCTGGTAGTGCTGCCCCAGGGTTTCCAGCAGGGACACGAATACACACTATAGACACCGCTGGGCAATTCGCCATAACAACTAACCCAGCACTCAGTGCTGCTAATGGTGGAGGAGGCAATAAACAAATTCGTATTAAAAATTCTGGAAACGGATTTGACGAAGGAAAATTTACCTTATACGCATTAAATCAATATCCAATTGTTAGCGACCCAAAGAGGCAAGTTAAAGTCGGTATGCGGTGTAGATTTACAACAGAAAAAGAAGAAGGAAAATTAAATGAAAGTGCTAATCCAAATGCCCTTGCGACTGTATCAAGAAATTATGACTTACAAGTTAAGTCAGTATTAGCAGACGGAAGTTCTGCTACAATTGGATTTTATGTTCCACCACCTTATAATACAACAACTCAAGACGTAATAATAAAATGCCAAAATAATGTTGGTGTTGAATTTTCAGAAGACCCCACTTATTATTTGACCCCACAAGTTCTATCTAATAATATTTTTATTAAAAAAGGGACTTACGGCATAGAGCAACTCATTACTATTATAAATAATCAATTTAATGGATTATATAAAGACAAAACACAAATTCCAACAAATCCTATCACAGAGGCATTAATAGCACAAGACTGGAACGGACTTTTAAATTCAACTCAAAACGGACTTACTAAAGTTATAACACCAATTCAATATACAAATCCTCCAGATAATGTCGCAAAAGCAAGAGTAAATCCAAGTGTTATTGATACATTATCAGACGAATACCCCGACCACACTTTTGTTAGTGCTTATGATTATGCTAATTTAAGAAATTCAAATCAATTAGAACCAAATACATATAATTTCACAACAAATATAGTTGAAAACACTGGATTAGGATATGTTGGTTATATTCAAAATAATTTATTAGCAAGGTATCAACCAGATAATAATTCAATTATAAATGCGACCGACGCTAATGGTGATTATAGGTTTGACGAGACTGGTGGTAGTTATTTACCAGGTGTATTCGGTCAAGGAAGTATGGGAAAAAGGGCAGCAGACTATCAAATTATGCGTGGATTTTCAGTAGGAGCACCAGAATTTAATATTCAATATGATACAGATTTATCAGCATTTAGTTTGAATAATTTACATTCAAGTTATAGGATTGCCTCACACGACAAACAAGGAAATCAAAATGCTAATAGTGGAGAAGTTGCTGTAGGTATTAAATCAGTTGCCGATATAATGGATTGCCTCCCTTGGAGTGTTAATCAAAGTGTATATGGTTCAACCCAATCTTCTAATCCTATTAATGGAAACTTTCCAAATGTATATGCTGGGAAAACTAATAGTGGAACTAATACAATAACCAATGTTCAGTATTTTGATAATAGTGTTGGATTGTTCGTCAATGGATTATACAAGGTTTCAATCAACGCCCAAATAAATCAAATTTCAACACAACACGCTTCCGATTTTCCTAATGGGGGGTGTAAGGTAATGGATTTTTTAAGTTATAAAAAAGGGACATTAGACCCAACTGGAAAACCAGACGAATTATATTCATTCGTAGTTGATAAAGATTTTACTAATGATAGAGAGATAAATTTTGAAATAGTTGGAGAAGAATGTGATACGACCTTACAAAAGAAAATGCGACAATCTTATGAAAAACCATTAAGTCGGAATGGAGGAGTTATAGTCCATAATTTTGCTTATGAAAGTGCTATGAAATATGGTGATAGACGAAGTGTTATTGATAAAGAAAATTATAATCCACACGCCTCATTCAGCGAATTTTTCAGTTCAGAAGTTCAAGCAAGGAAAATATGGAAAACAAAAACCTTATGGGGTAAGTTAGGATTTACATACGAACAATTAAATGACGAAGATTATTTTGAGAATATTATTCAATATACAAATCCAACTGATAAAAAATTAAGGGGAATAACAACAGACACTCAAGTTGATTTAAGCACTATTCCAACAATTTCAACTCAAAATAATCCTACTAATTTAAGTATTGCTGAAGAATATGGTGGTGCTCAGATAAAAAATCCACAGAATTTTAATAATTTAGATACAAATAGACCGAGAACAGCATTTCAGCGTCAATGGGATAAATCCTCAACTGCTGGAACTTTTGCTGGTGGGGCAACTTCAAATAATAATTTTCAATATAGTGGAAGTCCTTATAATATGGCAACTTGTATTAATGTGCTATCAAAACCGACACCGATTACCGCTCAAGAATTGCCGACACTTAGTCGCTTTGGATATTATTTAATAACAAGTGATTTAGTCCCAACATATAAAGATATTGTAGCGAAAGGCGACCCACTTGGATTGCTCGGAGTTGTGCCGAAAACCTCATTATCAAGTCAAGATTTTATCCCATTAGCAACAAGCGACTTAGTCCAAGTATTAAATCAAGATACAATTATTAATAATATTAGAGTTAAAGTATTAAATCCAGACCTTTCAAACCCAAATTTATCAAAGAATTCAGCAATCATATTAAGAATTGATACACCCATTCAACAACCTCCACAAAACACTGAAGAAGAAACTAAAACTCCAAAGAAAAAAAAAATATAATCTATTAATATAAAATGTCGGATATTCAAGGTCAAATAGTTCTCGCAGAAAACTCTGCTGGTAATGGTCTCCAACGATTAAAATTAAACGCAAGTGGATTACTTAGGGTCGCCGCCGAAGCAACCTCAGTATCAGCAAATCAAATTAATTTAAATACAGACGGATTAGAAGGATTACAAACCTCAACAAATACTAAATTAGATACATTAGAAACAACCCTTACCGCAATTGAAACAGACCAAGCAGCATTAGAAGTATTACACACAGCAACAAATTCTAAAATAGATACTATAGACGGAGTGTTAGATAATGCTGAGGCACACTTAGGAAATATTGACGACGATACTGGAGTATTAGCAGCGTGTGTAGGGTCAAGCAAGGTTAATGTTAATATATCAAGTGGAAATATAACTGGGTTCGCAACGGCAACAAATCAATCAACTATAATCGGACACATAGACGGAGTTGAAACTTCGCTCACTGCTATAACTGGATATGTAGATGGAATTGAAGGAAAACAAGACACAATGATAGGTCATATGGACGGAGTTGAAGGATTGCTTACTACAATTGACGCAGATACTGACGCAATTAAAACTTCTGTGGCAGCGTGTGCTACAGATTTAGCAGCAATTGAAGTAATAAATACAAATGCGGAAACACACTTGGGAAATATTGATACTGGTGTGGATGTATTAGAAGCGTGTGTAGGTTCAAACAAGGTTAATGTTAATATATCTAGTGGAAATATCAGTGGATTTTCAACAGCAAGTAATCAATCAACTATAATAGGACACTTGGACGGA
>Ga0181420_1001085_pt1 | contig 10442 bp, 10 predicted proteins | sample 43SPOviralmetaG_FD_130145 | JGI IMG/M metagenome (GOLD analysis project Ga0181420, IMG submission 130145) | Marine viral communities from the oligotrophic San Pedro Time Series (SPOT) site, San Pedro Channel, CA, USA - 43 SPOT_SRF_2013-05-22 | ecosystem: Environmental > Aquatic > Marine > Strait... | reverse complement strand
GAGGCACAATCGCAGGCAAGTATGCAGGCGAGAAAATTGAACCTCAAGAGTGATGGCCATGGCGGTTGGTTGGATACCCGTGGCAAATTTGTGGCGACCACTGAAGATGGGAAACTTAAGTTCCTGAAGGGCAAACCCGGTAAGCAAGAAGAAGATCCAAAAGGAAAGCAATCAGCAAAACCACAACAAGCAGTTGCTGCTAAACCTGCCGCACAACCAGAGGCAGCACCAAAGGCAAAAGCAAAAGATGGTGAAGGTGAAGGTGACTCATCTGAAATGATGGGTGATGCTCTGACTGTTGCGTTTGGTCGTTTCAATCCACCAACATCTGGTCACGAGAAACTACTCAAGGCAGCAAAGAAGGTTGCCGTTGGTGGAGAATTGAGGATCTATCCATCCAGAACACAAGATCCTAAGAAGAATCCTCTGGACCCTGATATGAAGGTGTCCTATATGAAGAAGATGTTCCCTGACTTTGATGAGGAGATCGTCAATGATGATGAGATGAGATCTATCTTTGATGTTCTCACTACAGCATCAGAGCAGGGATATAATAATGTCAATATCATGGTTGGTTCAGACCGTCAGTCTGAGTTTGAAAATCTGGCAACCAAATACAATGGTGACCTCTACACCTTTGACAACATCCGCGTTATCTCTGCTGGTGTAAGAGACGCAGATGCTGATGGTGTTGAGGGTATGTCAGCATCCAAGATGAGAAAGGCAGTTGCTGATGGTGACTTTGATTCCTTCCGTCGTGGCACACCAAAGTCTCTTGATGATGGCGATACTCAAGCATTGTTTGATGCTGTCCGCCAAGGTATGGGCATCAAAGCAAAGAAGAAAGAAGTAGAAGAGATGTGGCAGATCGCACCTAAGTGTGATCCAAAGGGACTGAGAGATAATTATGTATCTGGCAACATCTTCAATATTGGTGATATTGTAGAAAGTCTGAACACAGGATTGATTGGTAAAATTATTCGTAGAGGAACCAATCATCTGATCTGTTTGACTAGAGAAGATTATATGTTCAAGTCCTGGATTCGTGATGTGAACGAATCAGTTGTAAATTATCCAGGTCCATCAGGAGTTCCATCAAATCAAAGAGAGATTGGAACCGATGCTTTCCGTAAGTATGCGATGAGAATGACTGGAACATTTGATATTCATAATTTCATAAATAAGTATAAGAAAAAGACAAGGTAGAAACATGTCTAATGGTATTGGTAAGAATCCTTTGATCGACATCTCAAAGGTTTATCTTCAGCAAGTTGCTAATGAAGGTACGATGGACATCAAAGGATTTGCAATTCCTAAGTCCGAGCAGGATGCTGCTAAGAAGAGAGTACAAGATAAAACCAAGAAGAAGCAGATGGAGAAAGGAATCTCTTCTGCTGGATATACCAAGGAAGGATTAGATCCTGTAAATCCTGTTGCTGCTAATAAGAAGTTTGCTAACAGAAAGGACAAAGACCTGGATAATGATGGTGATACTGATAGCAGCGACAAGTATCTTCATAAGCGTCGTAAGGCAATTGCTGGCGCAATGAAGAAGAGAATGTCCGAAGGTATTCGTGACATGGATCCTGAGAAGGGAACTGCTGAGCGCAAAGCACGTCTTGAGAAAAAGCGTGGTATGAAGATGGATGACCATCCTCAGTACAAGAAAGAAGAAGTAGAGCAGGTTGATGAGAACCGCGCTGCTGCCCGTGCTGCTGGTGGATATAATGATGATTCTAAGAAGCAAACTGATCCTTCCAAGGAAGGTTTCACTGGCATCTCTGGTAGCATCAAAGATATTATGAGGCAGAATAAAGAGATTGAAGCAAAAAATAAGAAAATGAAGGAGAGTTTTTCTAGTTGGAGAACTGATCTTTCTGAGATCATGACTGATGATATTGACTCTAAACCAATCAAAGAAAAAAAGATTAACAATAAAATTAAAATCAACCCCAAACTTGGTGAAGCAGTAGAAGCACTGGGTGGAGAAATTCTTGAGGTCACTGAGGTTGATGAAGCAGTATATGGTGGCACCCCTGCTAAGAAGGAAGAACCAAAGGACAACCGTATGGTAGTCACTGCTGCTGATAAGAAAGGCAACACTCCTGCTTACCAGAGAATGAAGGCAGGTGATAAGCGTTACAAGTCTGCTGATCACATGAAGGAATCATCCTTCAAAAAAGTTCAGGAGAAACTGAACTTAAAAAAGACTCAATGGGGAGCGTAATTAAAGACTTCTACAAGTCAGACGCTCCCCAGTTCAAAGGAAGATCAAAAGAAAAACGTCGTGAGATGGCGGTTGCTGCCAAGTTAGAGGCAGAGCGTGGTCCTCAGAATGAAGATGTTACTAGAGACAAAGGAGGTAACGATAAATTTGATCGTTACAAGCGCATGGTTCGCCATAAGCAAGATAAGTACGGTGTTTCTACCTTGAAGCAACGTGTAATGACTGGTGCTGATCACAACACTGATAATGAAAAGAAAGCGAAGATGAAGAATGAGGGCATGTCTCCAAAAGAGATTATGCTTCAGAAGAAGAAAACAATGCTTGATCAACAGATTGCTCGTGATAGAAAGAAGTCACTTAATAAAGCAGAACCAGAGGCACCCACAAAACAAATGGGTGAAGAGGTTGTGTCTGAGCGCACTCGCTACGCTAAGGAAACAGGTAAAGACTTTAAGACTGGTAAACCATCCCAAGAGGGTGGAACCAGAACTGGCACATCTGCTTTCGATAAAGTCTCTCGTGAGATGCGTAAAACTGGCGGTGTGATGTCTTCTAGAGGTAAAGCAATTCAACCTCAAGGTAAGAAGAAAGTTCCTGGTGCTAAGGGTTATAAAGGTGTAACTCCTGTTGATAAGATTAGAAACAGACTTTCTCAGAAGAGGGCAGAAAAACCAAATCCATATAGAGCAAGAGCTGGCGAGTCTGATTGATAAAGTCTAGGGAGAATATATAGAATATACACGCGAGGTTATCATGTTAGGTTTTCTTCTCCCATTAGCATCAAAGATCATTTCTGACGCAATTACCAAGATCCCCGAAAATGAGGAACTGGGTGAAAAACTGATCGAAATTTGTCTGGTTATTCTTGGCAAAGCAGTCAAATTGACCAAGACTGATATGGATGATCAACTGCTAGAAGTTGTCACAAAGGCAATTAATAACAGAGACGGCGAGTAATTCCTTTTTATAAATATCTAATATCAAGTAAATTATCGGAAAGAAGACATGGCACTTTGGGGCAATAATGATAATGTAGATTCCACTGGTATTGTTACCTGTAACTACAGCACTCTTGAGGTAATCGGGTCTGGAACTAGTTTCGGTAGCACTGGTTCTGCCCAGGTAGGTAATGTGATCCGTTTTGGATTTAGACAAGCAACAGGTGCTGCTGCCGCTGCAGGTATCGCTACCTATTTTGGTGATGCTGTGATCGTTGGTATCGCAAGCACCACATCTCTCACAATCGGTTCAACCGCTGGACTGAATGGTGTGGCAATCGCAGCGACTGCTTATACTGTCTCACAGTGTCCTGTATACACAGTTGGTGATTCCAGTTTCAGCAGAACTAATACTGACAAAGACACCTTTGTCTATGGTATTGCCAAGGGCGGTTCTGAGGTTGCATCTGGCACTCAGTATGAGACTGGTGTGGGTTGGGTTGGCATTACAACCTACAATGACAACAGTGGTGCCCTGAGAGTTAAGAAAGAGATTCTGGTTGCTATGTCTGGTATTAGCACTGGCAATGTACCTGCTTTCCCTGGCCAGAAATAATTAATATATGATTTATGATCTTCAATGAACTGACCGAAGAAAACTTTCTTCTATTCGCAATTAAACATTACGAAAACCCACAGGCGGTTACGAAAGAAGATTTTGACAAGGACTTAAATCATTTCAAGTATATCAAGCGATTGCTGAAGCGGTATAAGAATACGGGTCAACTGAAAAGTCACCTGCTCTTAAATCACTTCATAATCCTATATAATATATTTGGAGATGCTGCTACCCCAATGCTCTTCTTTAAAATAGAAGAAGATTTGTGGGCAGCCATGAAGACCTTTATCATGTTCTTAGGTAAGTTACCAGACTTTCCGCACTGCTACATTCATGATCTCCAACCAGATCTATATTGTTTGTCGGAACTATACAAAATCTACAATGGATCAGACAAAACTTGATAAGATCATCGCAATCATCCGTGAGGACATGACAGTCGGTGCTGCTGGTTTTACTGGAGCAGCAGACTCTAAAGGTCCCACTGCTGGTTTTGATCCTGTCATGAAAGGTCCGATCAGAAGAAAGAAGAAGTATGTTTCCGGTGGTTATGGATCTCGTAAAAGATGGTTAGACCACCTAAAAACTCCTACAAATGGCCGAAGAGATTAAGGTTGCAATTTTAGAACAAAAGATAGAAGATCTAAAACACATTGTTGTGCGGATTGATACCGCAATAGAAAAACTTGGTGAAGTAAATAGTAACGTGAGTAGGATGCTTGCGGTACATGAAGAGAGAATTAAAAAACAAGAGGAAGTTGACTCAATACTCTTTACTAAAATTGACAAACTCCGTGATAAAATGGACGGGGATCATGACCTCATCCGTGCAAGACTTGGATTACTTGAGCGCAGAATCTGGGGAGTTGTTGGAGCTCTAGCAGCAATGACAGTCATCTCTAATCCCCAAACAATGAAGTTAATCAAACCATTGTTATCTACGGTAAATACTGGTATGATAGCACCAGTAGTTGCCTTAGTGGATGGATCACGTTGATTCAAAGTTTATCAGTCTTGTATCTTCTAGACTACAAAAGTTTAAAAGAGTAAAAGCAGGTCTGTTTAATTTCCGTTGCCCTATCTGTGGCGATTCCCAGAGGAATAAATCGAAGACAAGGGGATATCTCTACGAAGTAAAGGTAAACACTAACTTTAAGTGTCACAATTGTGGTGCTTCGATGTCGCTTAACAACTTTCTGAAGAAGATTGATCCTGTCATTCAGAAGCAGTATGCCTTGGAGAAATTCAAGGAGGGGCACACCGGTAGAAACTTTGTGGTCGATGAACCAGACTTCAAGTTTGAGACACCTAAGTTTAAGACGAAGATCAAACTACCAAAGGCAACAGAAAATGCTAGGGCATCTGGATACCTGATGGCAAGGAAACTTGACCCATCTAAGTTCTATTATTCTAAACACTTTAAGAAGTTTGCCAATAGTCTCAAACCTACCTTTGATAGTGAGAAACATGATGAAGATAGGATCATCATTCCTCTATATTATGAAAAGAACTTAATTGGGTTTCAGGGAAGATCTATAGATCCCAACCCTGTTAAATACATTACCGTGATGCTTGATGATGACGCACCAAAAATCTATGGATTGGATAACATCAGAACAGATGCTCCAGTCTACATTACAGAGGGACCTTTCGACAGCACGCTCATTCGCAATGCGATTGCTATGTGCGGAGCTGATCTTGATATCAGTCGTTGGGGGATTAGCAATCCTGTTTGGATCTATGACAATGAACCGCGCAATCGAGAAATCACCAACCGCATCGCCAAGACAATTGATGCAGGTGATTCTGTAGTCATTTGGCCAAATGGTATAGATGATAAAGACATAAATGATATGGTAATGTCTGGACTGGACGTACAATCCGTGATAGACTCAAATACCTATAGTGGATTAGAAGCACAACTTAAATTTACCACCTGGAAGAAGATATGAGCAACGGCACCAAAGTTAAAAAGAGAGATGGAAGAATTGAACCTCTTGACCTAGACAAGATGCATTTGATGGTTGAAGAGGCAACCACGGGTCTCGCAGGGGTGTCTGCGAGTCAAGTTGAGATGAAGTCGGGCATTCAGTTTTATGACGGCATTACAACTGAAGAGATTCAAGAGATTCTGATTCGGTCGGCAAGCGATCTTATTGATTTGGATCATCCTAATTATCAATATGTTGCGGCAAGACTTCTCCTGTTTGCAGTTCGTAAGCAACTTTATGGAAAGATGAGGGAACTTCCTAATCTTGAAGATCATATCGTGAGTTGTACAAATATTGATGTGTATGATAAGGAAATCTTCGATAAATACTCAAAGGAAGAAATTGAAAAAGCAAACTCCTACATTGATCATGGGCGTGATTTCCTTTTCACTTACGCCGGTCTTCGTCAAGTAGTTGACAAGTATCTAGTACAGGACAGAAGTGGCGGTGGAGTTTATGAAACTCCCCAATTCATGTATATCATGATCGCTCTGACTATCTTCCAAGAATATCCTAAAGACACGAGGATGGAATATGTCAGAAGATACTACAACGCAGTCAGCAAGCACAAAATCAACATTCCCACACCTATCATGGCGGGAGTGCGAACTCCACTTCGACAATTTGCTAGCTGTGTTCTTGTTGATGTTGATGACACCCTCGATAGCATCTTTAGTTCTGATATGGCTATCGGCAGATATGTTGCACAAAGGGCGGGAATCGGTATCAACGCAGGCAGAATCCGTGGCATCAACGCTAAGATCAGAGGCGGAGAAGTTCAACACACAGGTGTTGTACCGTTCCTTAAAAAGTTTGAATCAACTGTCCGATGTTGTACACAGAATGGAATTCGTGGTGGCTCAGCAACTGTCCACTTCCCAATCTGGCACCAAGAAATCGAAGACATCATCGTCCTGAAGAACAACAAAGGCACAGAAGACAATCGGGTACGCAAACTTGACTACTCAATCCAGATTTCAAAACTTTTCTACGAGCGTTTCATTGCGGATGGAGAAATTAGCCTCTTCTCACCGCATGACGTACCAGGTCTATATGACGCTTTTGGTACTGATAGGTTCGATGATTTATATGTGGGGTTTGAACGAGATGAGTCTGTTCCAAAACAGACTATCGGGGCACAGAAACTGATCCTAGACCTCCTGAAGGAGAGAGCAGAGACTGGTCGTGTTTATATCATGAACATCGATCATTGTAACTCACACTCCTCTTTTAAGGATAAAGTGAACATGAGTAACCTGTGTCAGGAGATTACTCTTCCAACATATCCATTGAGTCATATTGATGACCACCTGGGTGAGATTGCTCTCTGTATTCTGTCTGCGATCAATGTAGGTAAGGTTAATTCAGATCATGAACTGGAGGATCTTTGTGACCTCTCTGTGCGTGCTCTGGATGAGTTGATTGATTATCAACAATATCCTGTATTGGCAGCAGAAACAGCAACCAAGGCACGTCGCTCACTGGGTATTGGATTTATTGGTCTGGCACACTATCTTGCTAAACTTGGATATAGTTACGAATCACAGGAGGCATGGGATGCTGTTCATGGACTCTCTGAGGCATTCCAATTCTATCTTCTGAAAGCATCTAATGAACTTGCTAAGGAGAAAGGACACTGCGAATACTTTGGTCGCACTAAGTATGGCGATGGCATCCTGCCAATCGATACATATAAGAACGATGTCGATGAAATTTGTAGTCAGGAGTTAGTGCATGATTGGGAGAGTCTTAGGACATCTATCAACGAGTTCGGTCTCAGGCACTCAACATTGTCCGCACAAATGCCTTCAGAGAGTAGTTCCGTTGTGTCAAACGCAACCAATGGAATCGAACCTCCTAGAGACTACTTGTCCATTAAGAAATCAAAGAAGGGGCCTCTTAAGCAGGTTGTTCCATCCTACGCCCACCTGAAGAACAAATATACTCTTCTGTGGGAGATGGGATCCAATGATGGATACATCAAGATTGTTGCTGTGATGCAGAAATTCTTCGATCAAGCAATTTCTGGTAACTGGAGTTACAATCCTGAGAACTATCCTGACAATGAGGTTCCTGTTTCCGTGATGGCAAATGACCTTTTAACTACATATAAGTACGGGTGGAAGACCTCTTACTACCAGAACACTTATGACAGTAAAAATGATGAGGTCATTGAGGAGAAACCCCAACTAAATAACCTTTTACAAGAATTAGAACACGCCGAGGAGGGAGAGTGTGAATCCTGTGCAGTTTAAAATGTCACCAGTTCAATCCAATAAGCCTGTTAAAGGCATGACCGTCTTTAACACTGAACAAGTTAATACTAAAAAGCAACCGATGTTTTTCGGTAAACCCTTAGGGATTCAAAGATACGATTCTTATAAGTATCCAGTCTTTGATAAATTAACAACACAACAGTTAGGTTATTTCTGGAGACCTGAGGAGGTCTCACTTCAGAAAGACCGTGGTGACTACCACACACTGCGTCCAGAACAAAAGCACATTTACACTTCTAACCTGAAGTATCAGATTATGCTCGACTCCGTTCAGGGTCGTGGTCCTGGTATGGCATTCATTCCATACTGCTCCCTCCCTGAACTAGAAGCATGTATGGAAGTCTGGGGATTCATGGAGATGATCCATAGTCGCTCTTACACATATATTATCAAGAACATCTACAGTGACCCGTCAGAGGTCTTTGACAAGATTGTCACTGATGATCGCATTCTGGAGCGTGCTGCGAGCGTCACACAGGGGTATGATGACTTTATCAATGCTGCACATTATCATGATAACTCTAGTCAGTGGAGTCAAGCGTTAGAAGATGTCCCCCAAGCATTAGAGGGTAAGTATGAGCTCAAGAGAAAACTCTACAGAGCAGTAGCAAATGTTAACATACTGGAAGGTATTCGCTTTTATGTCAGTTTCGCTTGCTCTTTTGCATTTGGCGAACTCAAACTTATGGAGGGATCCGCAAAGATCATCTCCCTTATTGCAAGAGACGAGAACCAACACCTCGCCATCACCCAAAACATTCTGAATAAATGGAAGCAGGGTGATGATCCTGAGATGGCTCAGATCATGAAGGAAGAGGAAGAATGGACCTACAAGGCATTTGACAATGCTGTTAATGAAGAGAAGAAATGGGCAGACTATCTGTTTAGAGATGGATCTATGATTGGTCTAAATGACAAACTACTCCAGCAGTATGTTGAATGGATTGCAAATCGTCGCCTGGTTGCAATTGGTCTAGATCGTCAGTATGATATTCCTGCCAACAACAATCCATTACCATGGACACAGCACTGGATCTCCTCCAAGGGTCTCCAGGTCGCACCACAGGAGACTGAGGTTGAGTCTTATGTTGTTGGTGGAATCAAGCAAGATGTGAAAAAGGACACATTCAGTGGATTTCAACTTTGAATTGTGCTTAAATAGGGGGACATGAGTTTCCCCTATGCCTAAAAATATGCTTACGAAGGATGAGATGAAAAATCGTGTACTTCAATTGAAAAATGATGTATACGATGAACCTGATACCATTTGGCAGGGGGATAGAGATATGGCACATAAATATCTCGACAAGGTGTTAAACATTATTGATGAGTATCGATATTGATTATGAGAACCCATGGATCTATTTGGGTGTTCCCTTTGATGGTAGCCTTATTCGGGACAACTACGGTTTTGTTTATAACATTACCAATCTCACAAACCAACGACAATACATTGGGCGAAAGTATTTTTGGCAGCATAGAACGCCTAAAGGAAAGAAACGAAAAGTAAAATCAGAATCTGATTGGAGAAAGTATTATGGGTCTTGTCCAGAACTTAAAGCGGACATTGACAAATTGGGCAGACAAAATTTTAGTAGAACTATCCTGTCTTTACATAAAACAGGTGGCAAAACAAACTTCGAAGAAACGAAACAACTCTTTGCACACGGAGTCCTTACAGAATCACTTGACACAGGAGGACCTGCCTACTACAATAGCAACATCCTCAGCAGGTACTTCCGAAAAGACTATTATGATGGAGACTGAAGAAATTGTTGCAGACGTTCGACAGTGGGCAATTGATAAAGTTCAAGAGTATAATGGACAAGGTGTAGAGAGAATCTATGATCAATTTGCAATCATGGCAGAATTTGATGAATGGTTCGACCCAAAAGAAGATTTAGAAGTCGTATCACTTGCCAAAATCTCTGAAGACGAGTATGATATATTCGTTGATGATCATAATCAACTGCGGTGACCTCCTTGGTAGTTCAGGGTTAGCGGCGATAGGAACTACCATTAAGGGTCAGTAGCTCAGTGGATAGAGCATCGCACTTCTAATGCGTTGGTCGGGGGTTCAAATCCCTCCTGACCCGCTTTGCGGAATTAGTTTAGAGGCAAAACTAAAGGTTTCCAACCTTTCGTCACCAGTTCGATTCTGGTATTCCGCTTTCTCCAAGTTTTTGTTATGTCAGAGTATGATTTTGGAGGACTTGAAAGACACCCGGTCAGTATACTACGATTGATTAGTGAATTGGAAGGGTCGTCCCAACTATGTAAATATATGGGGTTTCAAGATGATATGAATACTCTCAATGAAATGAAGAAGAGATATTATAAACTCTACTTCAAAACAAAGAAAGAGTACAACAATCCTCTATAGCTCAGTTG
>Ga0181420_1001084_pt1 | contig 10447 bp, 23 predicted proteins | sample 43SPOviralmetaG_FD_130145 | JGI IMG/M metagenome (GOLD analysis project Ga0181420, IMG submission 130145) | Marine viral communities from the oligotrophic San Pedro Time Series (SPOT) site, San Pedro Channel, CA, USA - 43 SPOT_SRF_2013-05-22 | ecosystem: Environmental > Aquatic > Marine > Strait... | reverse complement strand
ATTGTTTGCAGTTAGTCAAAGACAGTACAACTAGAGTCAAACATGGGGCGTTGTTCTAAGTTTAACCAATATTAAACAATGGCGAACAATGAAAAACAATTGTATTGCATTGTTTTAGTTTGTGCAAAAAAGACACAATGCAATACAATAGGTTGCTCTTTGTTTCGCATTGTACTATTTGCGCGTGCGCCTGCGCGACCTTGTGCTTTACCGTTTGTCGTGTCGCGTTTTGGCAAAAACCAAACAATGCTAAACAATTGAAAACAATTGTATACTAAACAGTTGCTATACTCTGAGAGGCTATAAGAAGCTCACTGAGAGCAGAAAGGCCTTTTGCTATGCTTAGGTCATGAAATGCCGTTTCCCTAATATCGCTATAATATCTCTATAATATTAAAAGCATTTGCATTAATATTAAAAATACTATTTAAATATATATATAACGAATCAACGAAAGGCTAAAACAATGGATAAAAGAACTAATCAAGTAATGACTGAAATAAGCAGCACCTGTATTGAAATGATGCAGGAACACGGCTCAAACTGGACAAAACCGTGGCGCGATATAATCGCTAAAGGTCAACCATTAAGCGCTAAACAGCGCAATTATAATGGCATCAATAGAATAAGTTTGTCAATTCATATGATCAAGCGCGGTTATACTTCCCCTGTCTTTGGCACATTCAAACAATGGCAAAGCTTGGGCTACAAATTAAAAGACGCTAAAGGTAAAGGTATCAACGTGATATTTTTCCAAATAGTAAAATACAAAGACAAAAAGACTAATGAAGAAAAGACATTCCCAACATGGAAAGTATTTACTGTTTTCAACTCTCAATACGTTGACGGCTATAAAGGTGATTTCCTACCTGATGAAAAAGAGCTATCGCAAGAATGGTCTGACATTATTGACGCTGAAAACTTAGCAGAGTTAACAGGTGCAAAGTTTGTCAATGAAGACGCCAACAGCGCCTATTATCGCCCATCTAATGACACAATCAATATGCCAAGCAAAGAACAGTTTAAAAATGCGTCTGGCTATTACGGCACGCTATTTCACGAGCTTGGACATTGGACGGGCAGCAAAGAAAGATTAGACCGTAAATTTGGTACTCGCTTCGGCTCTGATGGTTATGCCTTTGAAGAATTGATTGCAGAATTAACAAGCGCCATTTTATCAGGTCTGACTAAAGTTGACGCTGAACCGCGTGCAGATCATGCCAAGTATTTAAACAGTTGGATTGAGTGTCTAAAGAGTAAACCTGACGCTATACAAAAAGCTGCCAGTGCTGCTGACAAGGCTGCAACATTTATCTTAGAAGCTGCTGAACAAAACACAGAGCAAAGAAACCTACCTATAACAGTAACAAAAGTAGCGTCTTAGGGCGCTACACTAATTAAGAAAGGCTAAACAATGGGATATTATAACAAAGTATTTTCAGGCGATACTATGGGCGCTGCAATGAATGAATTTAATAAATATAAGACAATGATAGATCATAAAAAACATCTATTAAGAAAGACATTTAAAAACAGGCATAATAAGCATCCACACTTTAACAAAACAGCGAATAAGGTTTGGATAGAAATTTATATTGAAGACCTTAGACGGTTTCAAAATTAATATAGCGCTTAGTAGCGTCTCAAGGCGCTACCTTGCCCTGTATTGATGCAGGAAACAAAATAAAGAAAGGCTAAACAATGAATAATAAATTCGATTTAAACGTTCAATTTCACAATGGTAAATGGTGGACGGTAACTTGGACGGACGACACAAGAGTCGATAAGCACACTAAAAAACATACCTCTAAAAAGAAGGCTATTGAATATGCTGAAAAGCTACAAAATAAAGAGATAGTTGATAATTTATGCGTCTATAAAAAAGACGGTAAATTTGAATCACAAAGCTCTGTTTTATTCATAAGGCCATCAAACAAAGAAAGGCTAAACAAATGAGATTGTATGTAAATATGCAAGGTCAATGGTGCGGAACACAAATTGAGGCTAAAAAGATTAATGCTAAACTTGTGGATTTTCCGACAGCTAAACCAAATTTAATAATTGCTTTAAACAAGCTTGGGCAATCTTTTATTAACACCGCTATGTCAGAAATTGATAAAGCTAAATAGATAGGAAAGGCTGAGGTTCACAAGCTTTCTAAAAACACTACAAGCGCAATAGACTTAAATCAGAATGAAGTACATGATGTAGTTTTAAATTGCGACAGAAAGCATTTAGGTGCTGCTCTAAGTGCTATAATTAATCGACTGCATGATGAAGTTGATGAAGCGCAATAATATTATCAGACTAGCCTTTGATTAGGCTAGTTTATAATATTATTGTAATATCAGATAATATTGTTAAAGTAAAAATACGAATCAATGAAAGGCTAAAAAAATGAAACTTAAAAAATTAAAATCAAACGTCACAGAATTAACTTTTAAAAATCATTATGACGATTGCGATGTAACTCTGTTATTCTCTTATGACACACCAGTTGCAGGATATGACGTTAAAGGTGCGTTTAAAACGACTACAAAATTTAGTCAAACAACAACAAAGCATATCAATCAATATTTTGGCGATGTGCAACCTCGTTTAGTTGTTCAAGAATATATTAATGCAATTAGAGATGGTGAGGCTTAGACAATGAAATATTTACCTACCTTAAACATTTGGAAACCAAGCATTCACAATGCTATTAGAAACGGTCAAATTAAGTTGCAGCGCGGTCAATGGTTGCGTTGTGGCTCTAGCGGCAAGCGTTGTCGCTTTGTAGGTTTCTTAAATGATCGCTCTTTATGGGTTACGCACTGGCAAGGCACACCAGAAAAAACCAATGCTAAATTTTTAAGCTCTGTAGAGTGTTACACTGCGAGAGCTGCGATATGACTATTTGGACAGGATGCGAAAAGTTTAAGTTTACACAGCAGCATTTTAACGGCGAGACTACAGTCAAAATTCTTGAGTTTAAGGAAATAGCGAACAGAAAAAACAGCAAATATAAATATCAATTATATGTAGACGGACGCAAGAATAGCACAGTTTATAAAAACTCTAATGAGGTTATGGATCATATAAAATCATTACTTCTAAAACCATATGTTGAAAGGCTAGAACAATGACTACACGCGAAATAATTTGGTACACGTTTACAAGCTCTCTTTTATTAACTGGCATTTTTGCAGCGTGTTTTATGCTGTATGCAATTACAGATTTAATAAATATAATTTTAATGATGAAAGGCTAAGACAATGACTACACAATACATAGACGCGACTCCCACTTGGGAAGGTATAACATCATCTCTATTAATTATTTATGAGGGTTCAAAGACGCCTAAAAATAGACAATGGGCTAGAGATGAAATTTTAAGAATGGCTAGGCTTGCAGATCAATTTGTAGAGCTAACCAAAGACGTAAATGAAACCAGAAAAAAGAAAGGCTAAGACAATGTTTATAACTTTAAGCTATTTTGACGTAATGGAAGCAATCCAAAAACATTTGGAAAGCAAAAATATAGAATGGAAGCACAACGAATATGACGACACTTGGATAGAATTTAATAAACCAGTTTGGGAAGAAATGAAGCACAAAAACGGTAAAGTTGTGATGAACGAACACGGCTACCCAAAAAGAGAAATTGTTAGATGGGAAAAGTTAAACGAAGCTTTTGGTGACGGTGCTGAAATGCGAATATGGTATTCAGATGAAGAATAATAACAACCTTTCTTGAGTTAACTTAGACCCTGTTTTGCAGGGTCTTTTTTTTGTGCGCCCTTGCCATATATCCACCGAATAGAGTTGCTTAATTCTGCTATCAGGTGGGTAGACTCATCAAAAGGTATTACCCCCACTAGAGCGCCCTTAGAATAGATGTGAAGGCCATCTGAATATACAGCCCACCTTATCGGCTCTTTCTTATTTCCATCAGACGCCATTTTATAGCCTTTACTTGTTCATTGCTCCATTCAGGCAGATTAACACCCAGAACGCGCCTACGATTAGCAAAACCGTAAAGCTCATCTTCAGTATTAATACTTGCAAGTTTTTGCTCAAAGGTCTGCAAAGGTTTAATCTTACTTGTTCCATGCTCGAAGGTCTTTGCAAGGCCTTTGCTTAACTTGTCTTTTATATAGTTAGAATAATCCACACTAATCTCCGCTACATCAAAATAATAATAATAATAATATACTAAAGTAATTATTATTATTATTAGTATTGTTAATGTGTTGTACTATTTAGATAATAATTAGCTAATAAATATAATAATTTACCATCTAAGTTATTGTTAATAATACAAAACATTTTATTAGTCCTCATCGAAAGGATTTTTAATTATGCCGTCCTTATCTAAGAACCATATTTGCCCCTCATTTGCAGCAATATGTCCTGCGCTCATCAAAGCTGTTACAGCCTGTTTATAGGTTTGTGCAGGGTTAGAAGCGCCTACAAGTTTACCTTTGAAGTGATCCTTTATTATTTCCTCATCTATGCACCAGAATGATTTACCTTTAGGCCATCCTGCACCGCTTGGGTTAGGCTTGCCTATGCCCTCACCTCTAAGCTGATAGAAAACTTGTTTAAACAATAATTGATTTTTGCCAGATATTTTTGGTTTATTATTTTCTTTTATTTCTTCCTCAGTTGGTATTCTAATCGTGCAAGTTGTTATTTCATCACCGTCTTCATCTTCACCTAAAGTTTCTTTAGTAAGTACAAAGTCTATAGTTTTACCAAGCTCCATATCTCGCTGCTTAGTTGTTACTGCTGTTCTAATACTTGAGCCACTATCTAAAGTTATTTCTATTAATGTTTCTGCTGCGGCTACAGCAGAATAAGATCCTCTCAAACCTTTGCTCAAGTCTTTGCCAGTGTGTCCTACAAGCATAATATGCACGCCTGTCTCCTCTCTAATTTTATCTAAGTTAGCTAAAAATTTAGAAAACTCTGAATTTGAATTTTCCTCTAATTGTCCTTGTGTAGCCCTAGCGATTGTATCCACACATAAAACCTTAACATCTCCGTGTTTTTTGCTGATTTCTTTAATAAGTAATTTCACCTTTGCTATGTCTCCTTCATCATTAAATAGATTTATTGGTAAAGCTCTGACCGCAAGTTTAACATCTTTAAACTCTGGATATTTATTTCTAAGCGCGACTAAGCGTGTGTTGAACGCTGTACCGCCCTCAGTTTGTAGGTAAAGCACTGAGCCACCTTTAACTTTACATCCCATCCAATCCTGATTTGCAGCTATATGATATGTCATATCCAAGCAGAAAAAACTTTTACCCACGTTTGACGCGCCGAACACAATGCTTGTTGTATCTTGAGATAGCCAACCTTTAACTATGTAGTTTGATTTAGTTTGCACAACTGCGTCTTCAGGCATAACAACTTCATCTAAAACGCTAGACGGTTTTAGTGCCTTTCTGGTAAAGCTTGCGCCTCTAGCAATATAAACATCATTCCAATCTAAACCTTCAGTATCAGGTAAGACATATTGAATACCGTGTTGCTCTAGAGCTTTCTCGCATACCTTGCGCCCTGCCTCATCATTATCGCCTGCTATAATAAGTTCTACTTCAGGTCTAACTTCCTTAAACGCTTCGATTACATCTATTATGTTTGCAGCATTTAGACAGTGTATTGCAGGCTGACCAGTTGATTCTGTTACGGCTGCTGCTGTTGCAAAGCCCTCACATAGCCAAGCAAAATCTTTTATCTTGCCATTGAGTACAGAAAAGCATCCTTTAAACTTTAACCCATAGTTAAACTTTTTGCTTCCATGCGCGTCAATAAACTGTGATCCCTGCCTTTTACCTGTTTTATCTATAATCGGCACTACAAGGTCTGTCTCATCTACTTCAGCGTTATGTAATTTAATTCTCTTGCGCGTTAGGTACGGATGTATTTCTTCGACTTGGTGTAAATTAACTACATCTTTTTGTGGTGCGTATTCTGGTAACAACTGCAAGTCTTCCCTGAGTATTTTAAATATCTGTGCAAAGTCATTACATTTTCTGCAATTTACACGGATTTCACCATTGTAGTTATTTATTCTAAACCGATCAACTCCCCCACAATTTGGGCAACCACCGCAATACTCTTGCTCGTTTACTTTTTTTAGCTCTAATCTGTTAATTATTCCTGACGCATATTCACTCCAATATAGTGTGGATGTGTTGCGTTTACTCCCTACATCTTGTAACATCTTCCCAAATACTCCGCTGAGGTTTATTTTAACTGCTTTTGTCTGGCATTTATTAGCCTTTCTGCCAGACTTACTTTATAGCCCCCTCTTGCGAGGGGGCTTCTTTTTTAGAATGGTATTTCGTCCTCAAATTCTTTTTTTGATTCGGTTTGATTTTCTGGTTCAACTTCCATATCACCAAATAAAACCTTTTCTTGCACTACAGGCTCTGCTTCCTCTTTTTCTTTGTAAGTAAAGCCACCATTAGCATTAGCTTCAAAATCAACTGGTGGCTCTTCTTTATCTGCAAGTTCGTTCACCATAACATCAGTTAAACGCAAAGTTATGCCTTGCTGCGCTCCTGACTTATAAGCTTTTATAACAACTCTAGCATTTATATCGCTGCCAGAAGTTAACTCAAAGTTTGGCGGTAGTTTGTTAAGCTTTGAATCTAATTGCCTGACGCTAGTTTTTTCATCATAGCAATTTAGCTTCATTTTAACGTAGCCTTTTCCTTTATCATCTTCATCTAAGGGATTACGCATATCATTTGGCTTTTTAATAGGCTTGCCTGCTTTCTCTTGTTCAGCAACAAACTCGCTCCAAACTTTCTTCACAGCTTTGTCAGCTTCCTGCCATTGCTCATTAGTTAAGAAAGCATCACAGTAAAACGCTGCGTTTGGCGTTTCGTGTGTTGTGCCGACATAAGAGTTCGCATCATCAGACCAGACATAAGGTTGGTTTAGTTTTGGGTAACGTGCAACCACGTTCATAAATTTATAAATCATATTATTAGCCTTTCACTAATTAAAATGGATTTTCTTCAGTAACTTCCTGAAGATATTGAGGTAGGTGGATAGTGTTCTCCATCTCCCACCCAGTTGTAAAGCGACCTGACACTTGACTGTCTAATAGGTCACTCATTGCTTTTAACATACGCTTATGTGCGTGTGCTAAATACAATTCCGATAAAACGTGTGCCTGACAAATACCTGTTTCTTTGCAGACTGCAAAAAATACAAATTTCTCAACAGGGATTTTAGCTGCTGCACAAGTATGCAAGTAAAACGCTGCTTGAACATCATAAGACCACGATTTTACATCTTTAAAAAAGCTGAACGGATGTATGTTATTAGTGGTTTTTATGTCAAATATTATACCACCCTTACCTTTATCGTCTGGCTTTATAAGACCATCAGGCCGACAGCGTATGCTTAAAGAAGTTTCTGGACACTCTGTAAATATAGATGCCTCTGCAACAAAGCGTTTTTCTTTTAAAAGCTTAACTAAATATGCGTTTGTCTCCATTGCTTTTGTAGCAATACGCATAGCTTCATCAAAGGTAGTTTCCGCTAAAAGTGTTTTACCTTTTTTAGCAAGCTCATCTTTTTGTGCTTTAAAATCTTTAGTTCTACCTGAACCTTCACCACGCACAAATTCACCTTTGTCTGGCTCTAATATAAATGCGTGTACTGCGCTGCCCAACAGCATAGCAGGAGTTGGGTCTTTTCTAGGTAGCTCTTGTTTTATTATCCAGTGTAGCGGTGAGTTCTTAACCACTTCTTTAATATCTGATGAGCTAAAGTGAGGATGTAGTTCTGTATTATGGTAATCCTCATTACTCATTTCATAATCAATGTGTGTCATTGTTTATCTCCTGTGAGAGAATTATTTTATAAATTTTTTGTAGCTGCCATACACGAGCTTGTGAAAGAGCGTATTTCTCTGCAATCTCTCTACAAGATTTGCCAGACATACGCTCTTCAAATATTTTATCGTTTCTCTCCTTATATTTACTTTTATAACGAACTTTTTTTAGGCGGTTCAGCCATTCTTCTTTATGGTCATAATTTTTCATAATTTTAGCCTTTCTTAGCTGTTCCAATTTTCTCTAGCCACATAACAGAAAGCTTCCCAATCCATTCTTACCTTCTCTTCATGCAGCGCATCATCTTTCATAAGGTGTTCTAATCGCATAACGACTGTAACAGGTTGTCTATCAAACTTATAAACTAAAACAGGTTCTTTCTTCATGTTCTCTGCGGCTCTTTCTACCTGTTGCCACCAAGCGTCTGAATAAGTGTTTCCTGATTTATACCTCTTACATTCTATAAGGTATGGAAAACTATCATCCTCTATTAATATGTCTCCTCTATCTGCCGTCCTATACTGCTCTATATCCCTTTTAACGAAACCCTTGATGTTTAAATCAAGTTGCAAGTCTCTACAAATGTCTCTCTCAAAAGTTGCCCCCTTTTGACGACTGTTAACCATCTGTTTCTATTAGCTCCTCATCATTATCCTCAATATTAATATTAAGGTTTTTGATTTGTTCAGATAGATAATCCTGCATAGCCATGTCAGCTAGTGCGCCTTTAGGTATGCGTGTATAGCTGCTAATACTGTCTAGCATCATAGTAGTTTTACTACTTAGCCGTAAGCATTGTTGCTTTACCTCTTGTCTATTTTTCATTTTCGCCTCTCGAAATTATGTTTGACAGTTAAGCATTTATTCGATATCAAACGATATGTCAACAGAGAATGATAATATGAAAAACATTTGTAATGCCTGTAAAGATACAGGTTATATTGAGGTAGAGGTAACGCATCCAATAAGCTTTTTGCCTAATATTGGATATGTCACCAAGCAGAAACAAATTTGCGAGGAGTGTAACAATGGAACTGAAGCCAGAAGACAGGAATCTGAGAGACAGTTTAAAGAGGGAAATACAAAGACTAGAACCAATGGCGCTATCAGTTGATGCAGAGCCAAAGATTAAACAGCAATACAGAGATGCAAAGGCCGCAATGAAGGTTCTTATTGGTAAGCTTAAATCTGAAGGTGTGAATATAAAAAATGGTTAGGCCAACATATGAAACTGAGAGTAACTTAAAAAAAGAAAAGCAGTTAGCGGATTATGCGGCTCTTAAATGGAATTGCTCTATGTGGAAGCAGGATAAATATAATCAATTTGATTATGTTGCAATCAGCAATGGCAAAGTTAAGGCATTTGTTGAGTTAAAATGTAGAAGCAACGAATATAAAAAATATCCTACTTGCTTTATATCTGCCAGCAAACTTTCTTCTGCTCACGCTATGTATCAAGCTACAGGGTTAAAAGTATTATTTCTTGTAGGTTGGAAAGATAAAACAGGTTTTGCAGATTTAATAAAACAATATCCAATAACAATAGGTGGAAGATTGGATAGAAATGATAGCGCAGATATAGAAGCTTTAGCAGAAATACCAATATCTGATTTTAAAATTATAGGAAGAACAAATGAGTACACACACGTTAAAGGCTAATAGGCGTCACCCAGATGCAGACAGAGACTGCATACAGGTGGGCCATATAACTTTTGAGTTTAGTAGAAAGAATAAGACTTTCGCATTGAAAGCTTGTGAGGCTGTAAATGCGAAAGATCGTAGACCCTTATTTACGGGGTTTATTGAGAAAGGCATGGACGTAGAGCTAAGACGGCTTGCATCTGTTTTCAGGCAAATAGCGGAGAAAAAAAGTGAGTAATAGAAAAAAGCAACCGTTTAAATTGTTGAGAAATCAATTAAAGGAAATAAACAAGTATGGTCATAGAGGTATGTCTGTTTCAGACTTAATCATTATTATAGATATACTTGAGACTCATGGAACTACAGATTGCTATGGGAGCGCAATAAGTAGAAGAACAGGAGAGTCTGTTGAAAGTGTGTCTAGGAAAATAACACTTATGGAAGATGAAAAAGAATTAATTACTTCTGAGTGTAAATTTAAGCACGACATAAATAAATATATAGAGTTAACGCCTAAAGGTGAGCATTTATTAGCAAGGCTTAAAAGATTACAATATTTGGGAGAGCAAGATAATGACTGAAGAAGAAATCGGTAAAGCCATGAAGGAACTGGTAAATAAAGAAAAAGATAAACAACGCAAAATGCTGCATGGCACATCTAAAAGCATAACAGCGGAAAACAAGTTTAGGCTTTTAAAAAATAACGGTAAGAGAAATGGTGAGGAAACCATTAACAAAACCGATACGAGCAGGAAAAATATAAAGCTAAAGGCTTCCTCTAGAATTAGAATACCATAATAAGCAGGGCAGACAATGGAATATTTTACATTATTAACACTTATGTATTACATGAATGGACACCCTCAAGAGGCAAAGATTTGGTTTGCCAGTGAAAATGATTGTTGGAGCGTGTTAATGCAAAACGATACGCTTTACGATCAGATTAATGCAGAGGCATCCTTTCT
>Ga0181420_1001080_pt1 | contig 10456 bp, 13 predicted proteins | sample 43SPOviralmetaG_FD_130145 | JGI IMG/M metagenome (GOLD analysis project Ga0181420, IMG submission 130145) | Marine viral communities from the oligotrophic San Pedro Time Series (SPOT) site, San Pedro Channel, CA, USA - 43 SPOT_SRF_2013-05-22 | ecosystem: Environmental > Aquatic > Marine > Strait... | reverse complement strand
TTAAGCGATCTTGACGACATATATATTATATTATATTAATTAATATTTTAAATCTAATAGTTTATATATATACTAAATAGAAATACAAAATAAATTATTTAAAATTGAAATTATATTTATACATATAAATGATTGGTAGAGTGTATAAAGTTGAAGTAAATGAAAATGATATTTATATAGGTTCTACTATACAATCTTTAAAAGAAAGAGAAAGATTACATAATATTAGTTTAGAACAAAATATTAAAAAATATAAATTGTATGAAAAATGTAGAGAGAATAATATTACTAAAATAAGTTGTGTTCTAATAGAAGAAAAAGAGATTAAAGATATTAAAGATATTAGGTTATTAGAGCAAGAATACATAGATGAGTTAAACCCTTCATTAAATCATAATTTTGCTTATATAACAGAAGAATATAAGAAAGATTATAAGAAAGATTATCATAAAGAATGGAGCAAGAATAATAGAGAGAAATTAAAAGAAAATAAGAAAGAATATAGAGAAAATAATAGAGAGAAAATAAAAGAATATGGAGAAAAATGGAGAGAGAATAATAAAGAATATGATAAAGAATGGTATAATAAGAATAAAGATAAATTATTAGAGAAAGTAAAATGTGATATATGTAATCTTATTGTATGTAAAAAAGCATTAAAAAGACACCAGAAAGGTAGAAACTGTATACCTATCTAAATATATTTTGTATAAATAATATCTCTTTTTTTTTTCTGTTCTATGTCTGTTCCTAAAAAAATGATGAAATGGAACAGGCAGATTAGTCTAACTTGTCCTTAACAATATATCTATATCTTCTTATTATTACTTTATTTTCAAAGAAATTAAGGATAAATAAGATATATACTGTTCCATATACTTTACACAACAAAGTGTCGTAAAAGTGTCCGTAGAGTGCCGAACTGTTCCATTGTTCCACCTATTTTTAAAATTCTATCCCAGATATTTAACAATTCAACCAACTGCTAACTTTTATAAAATATATAAAAAATTTAAAATATGGAAAGTTTAAAATATTTGAGATTTCAAAATATCTCACCTCACCTCATTTTATTTTCTGGGGAGAGTTTTTTTAACGAAAAATGGGAACAATGGAACAGTTAGAATATTTTGATAGGTGAGTGTCGTAGCACTTACTTAACACGCTTGTTCTAAAATCGATATTTTTATAGAACAGTTATTAGAACAAATCAATCAAAATGGAACAGTTGCTTAACACGCCTATCACTCTACGATACATTACGGACAAAATAATTTATACATAATTTTAGTAATCTTTAATAAAATTTCTCATAAATAAAATCTTATAATATATTATAATTATAATGAAAAAAATTCCTGAAAAAAATTCTGAAAATACCGAAGAAATTTCTGACGACGACCAGTATATACAAAAGAGTAAAACACCTAAAAAAAACAAATTGGAAACAGTAAAAGAAACAGAAACGCCTGCTCCTGTTAAAAAGAAAAGAGAGTTAAGTGAGAAACAAAAAGCAAATTTTGCTAAATTAAGAGAATATCAAAAAGAGAAATCAGAGAAAATAAAAGAAGCTAAGGCTAATGGTACATATGAACGTGGTATGTTTGATAAAACTAAAATTAAAAAGAAAGAACAAAAGGAAGCTAAAGAAGAAGTTAAAGAAGATAAAGAAGAACCCCCTAAAAAAATTAAAGAAACCCATAAACAAAAAACTTATGAGTCATCTGAAGATGAAGATAATATTACATATATTAAGAAACCAAAGAAGAAAAAGAAAAAACAAAGAATAGTTATTGAAGATAGTAGTAGTGATAGTGATAATGAAATAGTTATTAAAACAAGAAGGAGTAAGAGTAAAGCAAAGAAAACTGAACCAATAGACATTCCAAAAGAAGAACCTAAACCAGAACCAGAACCAGAACCAGAACCTTCCCCACCTGAAAAACAATATACACATAAAGAATTACTAAAAGCGTTTGGATTATAATATAAATTATTTATATAAAATATATATTAATATATTATATAATAATGGATGATAATCTAGAAGAGAATGATTTAAAACAACCAGTTGAATTACAAAAATTTCATTATAGTTGTGATGATGAAATGACCGATATACCTTATCCTTTACCTGCTGGTATATTTAGAATGGCGTGTATTGGAAAATCAGGCTCAGGTAAGTCTAGTCTGATACAAAGTCTTACACAGGCGAAGGGTAAAAAGAAAGTGTATTATAAGAAATTTAGTAATGTGTTTATAGTTAGTCCTTCTATCAAAAGTCAAAGTGATAGACCTAAATTACCAGAAGATCGATTTTATGAGTCTATTAAAGATTTACCAGAGATATTCGATCGATTACAAGATGACCCTGATTTAACTGGAAGGACATTAGTGATTTTGGATGATATAGGGTCTGAATTAAAAAATTCAGGTGAAGATAGTATTATTATGAAAAAATTAATGAATAATGGTAGACATATAGGAAGACCTATTATAGATGAAACAACAGGAGAACAATTAGAAAGCGGTAGTGTTTCTGTTATGATTTCAGCACAGAAACTTACTCAATTGCCTAGATTTATTAGAGCACAACTTACACATTTAGCAATTTGGGATTGTAGAAATACTAAATCTGAATTACAAACTGTTTATGAAGAATTCTTTGCTTGTAGCAAGCCTGTGTTTAATGAAATTTTATTTAGAGTATTTAGTAAACCTTACAATTTTATATTTATTAATACACAGAAATCTAAAATTTATAATGGATTTAAAAGTCTTTTTAATATTAAAAATAATAATTATCTATAATATATATATATGAGTACAAGATTATCTAATAAGGAAATAGATATATTAAGTAATGTTAAAGCTAAAGATACGTGGGATAGTTTAAAAGGAACAACTTTAGTTTGGAATATTGCAGGTGGAATAGGTATTGGAGAAGATATGATTGGAAATATATGTGCGAATCATTTGAAGAAAATAGCCAAAAAAAAATATACAACTCCACAAGAAATTATTGAAGGATGTCCTTCTTTAAAAAAAAGATTAAGTGGTAGTGTTAAGGAACAAAAAGAAAGAGAAGTTAGTAGAAGAAAAGCAGAAGCTAAAAAAGCAAAAGAAGACGCAGACCCAACACAAGTATTATTAAAACAATTAATAGCACAAGGGGAATCTCAAAAGAAAGCAATAACAGAACAACGTATAGATAAAAATATTCAAAATGTAGTTTCAACTAAATCATTTGAAGAAATTAATCAACCAGTAATTCCTAAATCACAAAGAAATAAAGATACTTTATTAAGACAGAATTTAAGTCCACAACAATATCAAGAATTACAAGAAGATTTAGCATTAAATAGTGCTTCCCTCCCTCTTACAAGAAAATATGGAGTTCCTACAAGAGAGAATCTTAAAAGATTTAAAGAAGATCAGAGATGGGAATGGGAAAATTATGCTCCTCCAGATTTAGGGTCATTCGTCTCAAGAAATACATCTTCTTATGCTTCTACTTTCGCACCAGACCCTTTAAATATGAGAGATGAAGCTTTATTTAGAGCAGGATTTGAATATGATAAAGATAAACAAAGTTATGTTAAAGCTCCTCGTAGTGAAGCTGGGAGTTATTATACTGATACAAGTTCAGAACCTAGTATACTTCCAGTAAAGGAAGAAAGTAATCCAGCATTTACACCAAGAGACCCCACTACTGGATTATTTCCTCCTCCTGATTTAGAAGCAAGTCAAGAAGGAATATTTGGAGAAAGGTGGAGCAGAAGTGAAGGATTACAACAAAGTCCAGTTCCACCAATTCCACCAAGATTAAATTTAAATATATCTGAACCTAGAAGACCCAGTGCAGCAGAAATACAACAAGAAATAGAAAGAACAGATGCTATGGCTCAACAAATTCATAATCTAGCTGGTTCAAATCCAGAAGCAGGTTTTATTTGAAAAATAATATATTATATATGTATATGGATACTTATACATTAAAAAAATCTGGAAGGAAAGGAAAACGGTTTGTTATTGAAATGCCTAAATTCGGACACAGTCATCACTTTGGAAGCGATATTGGTAAAACTTTTATAGATCATAAAGATGAAAAGAAAAAATCTGCGTGGATTGCTAGACATAAAAAAGATAAAGGTTGGGATAATAAACATAGTGGAATATATCATAGTAGAAAATTATTATGGAGTGAAGATACACTAACAAAAAGTATAAAAAAATATGAGAAAGAACATAATATTAAAATAAAGAATCAAACATAATTGTTTATTCTTCTTCTATATCTTCTACATAAGAATATTTATGTTCTACTTTACAAAAACAATTCATACATAAATCCATTCCTAACATTTGTTCTTTTTCTTCATCTTCTTTACTTGGAAGATATTGGAAATCCACTTTAGATAAACTGAATTGCTCTCCACAAAATCCACATTCCATTAAATCGTCTGGTTCTTCTTCTTCTTCTTCTTTTCTTTCATCAATAGTCTTAAAAATTTCCTCACATTTGTTTTTGTTGTTAGTCATAGTATCGTATATGGAAAAATTCCAAAATCAATTTTTTTTCAATTCATTATATAGAATTATTACATTAATAAATAATCTAATAATTTAGGTGGAATAGAATATCTTTCTAATAACGTAGTATTGTCTCGAATCATATTATCTTTTATTTCTTTTTTACTAGTAATACCTAATCTCATATTGTGCCTCTTACAAGTACAACATTTATTATCTAATTCCTTATTAGTTAATATTTTAGTAGGTTTTTTATATCCATAACCGAAATAACAATAATCCACAATTATAAATTTATCTGTATAATTTTTATTTTCAATAAAATTAAATATTTTACTATGTCTAGGATTTTCAATAAAATAATATTTAGGTTTTAGATAATCTATAATTTCAATAGTCTTATTAATAAATTTAGAATGTTCTTCTCTAACAGAATGTAAATGTTCCTTATCTTTCCATTTTCTTCCAATCCAAGTATTCTGTAATTGACTAAATACTTTACATTCAGGACTAGCCCAAATAATATCAAATTCTTTTGGTTCATATTGTTTATAGTCAAATTCCATTATATCAATACAGATTGTAGGATTATATTTTTTTTCAAAATCAAGACTAATAACTTCAACATCATCATTATTTTGATAATATTTTGTTATACTACCACTTCCTTTGAATAATTCTAATACCTTCATTATAATAACTCTATTATAAAAATCAATTTTTTCTGCCGTATAATAATATTTATATATTATATATGACTACGTATAAAGAAAAATTCAATAAAAAATATGGATATAAAAAGGGGACATCTCATTCTGTAAAAGAAATAAGTGATATAACTGGATATAAATTATCTGGACTAAAAAAAATAGTAGAGAAAGGTAAGGGGGCTTATTATTCTGATAGACAATCTGTACGACCTAATGTTAAATCTCCTACACAATGGGGACGGGCCCGTTTGTACGCCTCTGTTAGTAAAGGTAGTAAATCATCTATTATAGATAAAGATTTATTAAAAAAAAAATAATATATAAATATATACTATGTTTGATAGTGAATACTACAATATTAAAAAATATGAACCAGAAGAAGAAAAAGAAAAGAATTATATAGAAAAGAAAAGAAGAAAACCAAGTTTCAATAAAAAGAAATTAGAAATATTAAAAAATAAAGACCCTCTTGTTGGTATATTTGGTAAAGATTATATAATTTATAAACGAAGTAAGAGTGTATAAATATTTTATTGTAAATATAATAATGGATGATGATACATTTTTTAAATTATTAAAAGAAACTAATAAAGATGATACATTAGAAAATCATATAAATAAATTAAATTATTTAGTAGGTAATATTAATGTAGAGAATATTAATAAACACCAAACTTTATTAAATTATTTATATTTAACAGATAAAAGATATGAAAAAATATCATTAAAAATATGTATAAAACATTTACAAGAAATTGATGAATATAAATATTTACCTACATTAGCATTAGAAGAAATAGCTAGAGAAATGATTAACAAACCTTTTACAGAGAAAGAAATAAAGAGTAGAAAATTTCGTATTAGAAAAGAAGAAAATAAAAAAAAATTATTAGAACATAAAGAAGGTGTTGAATATAGAAGAATGTTAAGGAAGAATAGATACAAACCGAAATTCGAGAAAGGAAGTTATACATTATATTTCTAAATTATTTTCTTACCATATATTTAGATAACCAATCCTTACTAACGATATTTAATAATGCTCTATATTGTTTTTTATTACATTCAAACTTATGAATACCTTTGTGTTTTATTACCTTAAAAGGTATTTGATGATCGATCCAAAACCAAAACCCATTAACTTTAGTCATATTTAATGTTTGTATCAAATATAGTTCATTAACTTTTTTTTTAGCTTGAGTCATATTTCCATATTCAATACTAGGTTCTGTATTTACATATACATTCATTTTTGGTTTTATAAATCTCATCTGCGAAATCAATTTTTTTTTCATATATATAGAATTATTTATTTAAGTCCGTCAGGCGTATAGTTCATATCATCAATTACTAGCCATAAGGGTACCACTTACGCCATCAAGAGTGTATAAGGTATCGAAGACAATATAAGTATCTAGGAGAGCAGCTGAAATAGATTGGGCCGCACCTGCTCCAGTCTGGCAGTTTAATACTAAAGGTAAACCTTGACTAGCCATATTCTTACCTGAAAGACCTTCTTCATATTGTTCTAGATCGACTGCAAATACGCATTTTGATGATAAGGTATCGTCTGAAGTAGCAGGACGAGCATAGTTAAGTCTGTCCGCAGATATAGCACGGAGATTTGAATTGTAATGACCGAGAGCCTGTTGTTGATTAGTAAGTAATTGACCTATATCACCTGTTGCAACCGTTATACTTTCTGTTCCTGCTACGTTTATTGGAGCAGAAGGCACACGCACACCTCCAATCGAGAACTGGTATTGCGATATACCTAATGTTCTACGAGAAGATAGGGAGTCTTCTAAATGATTTGTTAAACTAGCATTTCTACGACAAGCAGTTATTATTGATTTAACTGAACGTTTACGAGTAGCAAAGGTAAAGGCTTGTGTTCCAGCTGCGTCTGAAGTAGCTAAAGTCTGCTGTGTGTTTTGGAAATCAACAGAATGAATATTAATAGGCATACCAGAAGCTAATAAAGTTCTAAAGTTCATAGCAAATTCGTTGCCTGGGCGAAGAATAGGTAAGACCATTTCTACATTTGAGATAGTCCAATCGGGGATTGAATTTGCTGCATCATTTCCACTTACACAGCACATAGGGGTGTTAAGGCCTGCAAGGGTCAAGGATACATAGCTCGTGCCCTGCGAAAATCCGAGCGGAAAGTATTTATCAGCATTCCAGAAACCACCAATAGGTCTATGAGTAAAAGTAGCACTTGTTCCAGCTGCAATATTTAGATGTTCTCCTAGAGCAGCTTGACCTGTGGCTTGTCCTACTGGTAAAACAGTTAAAGGGGTAGCACAAAGACCTTCATTTATCTGTCCTACGGATTGAGTATAATTAGCAGAATTAGATGAATTTAAAATAGAAGCTAATTCATTGTAATGTATAATTTCAGAAAGGATTGAACCTGTCCCAGATACAACACGCATATTATCAATAAATCCAGCAATCCCTGCAAATGGATCGAGAAACCAAGCTACAGCTCCAACATTACTCCTAACGGTCATTTTTATGTAAGCTCTTTTAGTATCAACAAAGCAATCTGTTGGAACGTTAAATGGAATTCTTATTTCAGAATTCGGGCCGAATGATGCGCCGTTCGACGGTAAACAAGAAGAGTAGTTTAAGTCCATTACAGGAGCCGCCATAGGATATTGATCGCTATAACGCATTGCAGAAGGTGTGATTGTATCGCTTTCCATTATATATTTCTATAATATAAAATAATTTTAAATAAAAAAATAAAAAAATAAATTAATTGTATAAATTTAAATCCATATTTTAGGTTCTGTGGAATTTATATTATTAATATTTGTATTTTGTGGTAATTCATTAAATTCAATCTCTAAAACTAAATAGAATTTTTTAGCAGCGGTTAATGTAATATCTGCTTCGTCTTGGTCTAATAAATTAATATTAACAATTCCATTAAAAACATTATTCATTATTACAGGTGAGTTATCAAATTCACTGTTAGAATATACATTATTAGTTGAACCTGTGGGAACAGTTGCTATTATATTACTAGAATTAGCTGCTTGACCGTTTACTGTCTTTATATTATTAGGACAACCATTATTCATTTCTACTAATATTGTAGAAACATCAGCAGCACTAAAATTAGCTACAGTATCTCTTACATCAAAATATCTAACACGAACATTACAGAATGCTCTATCATTATAGTTAGAACTATTACTAGCTGTTTGACTTAATAAATCCCCAATATTAAAACTATATCTATTAAAGGTTGCATTAACAGACGTAGCGTCATCAGATTTAAGATAAATAGTAAATACATTATTATATTGATTAGATTTCATTATATATATTACAATATAAAAAATATAAAATTCATTATTTATTTATACAAATCAAAAGAATTTATGTACCAGATAAGAACCAAGACCTCCAAGAGCTCCGACTGTCGCACCCACTGCTGCGCCCGCTGCTGTTCCCACAACTGGAACAAAGGAGCCCGCTATTGCTCCTGCAGTTGCTCCTCCTAATGCTCCACCTCCAATATCACTTAAACTTTCTTTTGTATCAGTGTTAGCTCCTACTTTATCTAATCCTTTTTCTATTAATTTTTGTGATTCACCGCCTACGAAGTAGGCTCCTGCACCTGCTAGAGCCTCGGGCGCTAGTGCGGTAGCTCCCGCAAGATAACCTGCACCTGCTCCTGCAATAGCTCCTGTTCCAATTAATCTAGCACCAAAACCCATTTTACCATCTGGGTTCTTTTCTGTTCTGGGGTCTACATAATTCATTAAATATTCAGCACCTATTCCAGCAACCAATCCAGTCCCTAATGATTTAGCACTTAAAGCACCTTTAAGACCTTCGCCAAATGTTTCACTATGAATTGTATCTTGTGGAACATCTTCCATTTGTGCTTTTTGTAAATTTGATAACATATCTTCTTTCATCATATTTCTATCTTCTTCACTTGCTTTATAGTATATACTTCTTTCCTGCTCGTCTAAACCTTGTTGGTGAGCTTCCATTCCATCATCCATAGACTTTTGATTTTTGGTTATTATTTGTCTATGTAAATCGCTACTAGCTTCTTCATTAGGATTACTAACAAATCTTTCATTTGGGTCAATCTTATTATCTGTATCTAATATATGATAAGCTTCTTTATTAGTTAATCTTCCACCAGCATCTAGCCATCCTTTTAATTGTCCGCTTTTAGTAGAATTTCTATTACCTGCTAATTTAGCTATACCATTTTCTACAATAGTATCCTGTCCTTTACCTGAATTAAATTCGTGTATAGTTTCTGCATACGTTTTACCAGCTCTTACACCATCTTCCATTGCGTCGTATGATACCATATGACCTAATTTAGCTCCCATAGATTTTTGTAATTCAAGATTTTTAGCATAATGACTAATCTTTCTAGTATCATTACTCATAAAATTTTTTAATTTATGAACTGAATACATATTATTAGAATGTTCTTGTAATGGGTCAACCGTCTTTACATTAACATTATCTTGATTTTCATATTCAGTTAAACCTAATCCAAATGAAACTGGGTCTGTTGTAGTTCTTAATATATTATGTGTCCCTTTATCTGGAATACCTTTACTCATTAAACGTTTTCCAATAAAAGGATTAAATGTAGTTGAGTCTATATTAAATTTTCTAGCTATATCTAACGCCTGTGCTCCGCCTTTACTATAGCCAGTAATGTGATCTGGAACTTCTCCATATTTAGTTTTAATTCTATTAATTTGATTAGTAAGTTGTCTAGTTTGAATATCAGTTCTATCTCCACTACCAGTAAAGATTTTAAAATCACTTGTTAAGTCTTGTAAATTTCTTAAGTCAGTGCCTCTATAAGCCACTACCGTCTTATTATTAGGCGTTCTTAAAACTAGACCTTCTCCAGTTGATAATTCAGGGTCTATTTTATAATTTAAATTATTATCTCTTAAATAATCAGTAGCAGTATCTAAATCATTTTTATAAAATACATCACTAGCTTTATTTAATTTTGCATAATCTATTTCTTCTTTTGTTAACGTTTCTGGAAGATTAGTCTCTGGATTAATATCTGCTTTTAATCTTTTAGATAATGATAATCCTTTCATACCTCCTTCTAAATATTGTTTCTTTTTTTCATTAGGTATTTCACTTAAATTTTGTTGTAATTTTTTATACTCACCTGATAATAAATTATATCTTTCATCTGT
>Ga0181420_1001079_pt1 | contig 10457 bp, 13 predicted proteins | sample 43SPOviralmetaG_FD_130145 | JGI IMG/M metagenome (GOLD analysis project Ga0181420, IMG submission 130145) | Marine viral communities from the oligotrophic San Pedro Time Series (SPOT) site, San Pedro Channel, CA, USA - 43 SPOT_SRF_2013-05-22 | ecosystem: Environmental > Aquatic > Marine > Strait... | reverse complement strand
TCATATGATGCTGCTAAGAAGATAGCAGCAGGGAATGTGTTCAGTGGCTCTGGACTTATGCTTCAAGCCACAGGCTCAAGGGCTTTACTAATTTTACCAGCCTTCCGCTTGATGGGTGTACCATGGAAGAAGTCAATCTATGGTGCGTTGTTGGGTAGTTCAATGATATCTGCTGGACTCATTACATTTTACATGATAGACAAAAGGGGTGATTAGATGGGTTGGGATGATGTTCAAAAGAAACAGCCGAGGTTTAGTCCTCATGCACACGATAGTCAAGCCAGAGTATGGGCTGGTGAATTCAATCAGTTAGCATTAGATTCTCGCTATGAGAAACAAGCAGCACCTCTAACTAAAAGAAGGAATGGTATTTATTCTGGGGTCGATAAGAGCCCAGGCGGGTTCTATGGAATCTCAACGCCTGAACATAAGTCAATCCAGGCTGTCGTCACAGGAGTAGCATGTTATTCTATATATCGCTTCTTAGCAAACAAGCCTGTGTGGAAGTACGACTCTGCCTTAAATGGGGCGTTGGTAGTATCTCTTGCCTATTATTTGGCAAATCTAACTTAATCACTCAGGGTCTTCAAGACCGCCGCCAGTGTTCTGAAGAACCTTAACTTGCTTTACAAGTAGTTCAAGTCTCTGTTCAAGTTCATAGTCAGATACCAGTTTGGTCAGTACAATGTCAAGCCCGCTGTAATTCATATTTACACTAATCGAAGTTTCTTTACTTTCTTTACTCATTTTTCATCACCTTTTTTCTTTTTGTCTTTACGGAAGCGGGGGAGTTTCTCTTCGGCTTTTGTTGGAACATAAGTGAACTTACTTTCCTCGCCGGGTGATACCTCTTTGGCCTCCTTGCTACTACGCACCTTCCGAGTGGACTTATACCTTTTGTCTAAATTCTTAGTATCTTTTGTATATTTATCGTCGTGGTCCCGGAGGCCAACAGCCACTTCATTAGAGTGGCGAATCTTCTTCTTGGTCTCCGTAGTTTGGTCCATAGGGCGGTCGAAGCCCATGACTTCATCCCATGGATTACCAAGGCAGGGGTTAGTTGCAGACACATGTTTCCATTCACAAGACATGCATCTAACAACAATTTGGTGGGTCCATGGCTGTGTGTCCCCACGCTTCGAAGTCCTGGCGATTTCGACAGAACCTATTTCTTGGAATGTGCGTATATCGAGATGTCCGCAAGCAGGGCAAAACATGGGGCTCTTCTTTGCTGGGTCATCAAATAGTTGGTCCCCCTCCAGATTGACATTTTTCTTAGCGATGTCTTCACATATAGGGCATCGCTTCTTGACAATCCATTCGTTAGCCTTAATCCTCTCATCCTGAGCCATTACTCTCCCCCCGCCATAGAAGAGTCGACATGGCTATTAGCCACCGACTCCATCATTATTTCAAGCCAACTGCTCATAGAAAGGTAGGCTAATGTCTTGGTTGCCCCAGAAAAGGAAAAGGCTACTCCGCCTTCCCCACCTATGGCGATGAGTACATCATTAATCCCTAATTCCTGTAACTGCATTCTGCAAGAGTCAATAATAGCCATAGCCTGTTCATTCGACATTTGTCATCGCCTCCTTGATTGCATGGCGCAGTTCCCGGACTTTAGTAATGCCCTCTTTACTGCATTCGTGGGCAAAGTCGTGATACCTCCACCGCTTCAAAAATACTTTTATTTCAGGGATATAGTTGCTAATATCTCCGTGCCACTCACTACTATTATCTTCTAATAGCACAATTTGGGTTTCGCGGAATTGTACCCAGCAGCGATGACACATGACTGTTGGTCTTTCGAGTAGGCGGTAGCGTAATTCTATTTCCTCTTCTCCGGTTTCTTCGTGAACCTTATTTTGGTATTCCTCATGCTCTTCTTCTGTAACAAGTTCGAATTCCTCGTATTTAGCGGGTTCCAGAATATGAGACCTCGTTGTCGTGCCACATGCTTTACATTGTCCACTTGGGCCTCTTACCTGGTCCCTCGTCACTACCTTCATACCAGTCTCCGATTGATTAGTGGCCATAAAGGAGACGGAACGGAAATGCTTTATTCACAGTAGTGTTGCGCTTAAGCATGGGCCGAGATGATAGCATGAAAGTAAGGGTAGCCGGATTCGGCACAGCAGGAGTGCCTGTTACTGGAGTTTTAGAGTCATTTTCAGGCCACGCTAAACTAAAAGTATTCGATACCGGTGTTGAAGATTGGGCTCCAGTTAGGGACGATACTAACACAGGACCAGTAGCATTCTTTTCTTTAACCGCTAATACCGATGCAAGGAATATAGATGATATGTTTTCAGATGCTGCTACTTCAGGAACCACTAATGACATATTACCAATTGTAGCCCAGCGCTCATTCCTTCTCAAAGCAGACCCTGCCAACACAGCACTTATTCGCATCGGTAACTCCGCCACCACCGGCTCAAACGGCTTCCCACTGTCTGCGGGAGAGTCTCTGACATTAGAAATCATCCGTGGTTCAGCGATATTCGCTGCTTCGGCCTCTGGAACCCAGACTCTTCACTTCTTGGCGATTTGACCGTTTCTTTTATCTTCACTCCGTAATCCCATAGGGAATGAGGGAAGACCATGAGTCAAGCAACAGACGCTAAACAACAAAAGACACAAACAGCACAAGAAGTGAACATAAGTATAGGCAAATTCGTAGCCGAACTTGTCCGTTCAACCCTTGGACCAATGGGCATGGATAAGATGCTCGTCGACCGTTCTGGGAGGACAGTAGTTACCAATGACGGTGCCACTATTTTGAAAGAGACGAACTTTACACACGCAACAGCAAATATGATTGTTGAAGTAGCACGAACCCAAGAGGAAGAATGCTACGATGGAACCACTTCGGCTATTGTCATCACTGGGGAACTATTGAAACAAGCAGAAGACCTTCTATCAAAGAAAGTCCACCCTACCACTATTGTAAAAGGCTATCAGGTCGCCTTGAAAAAGTGTCAGGAATTAATCAGTGACTTGTCTCTTGATGCTAATGATTACCTACTGGAGGTCGCCAAGACAGCCATGACAGGTAAGTCAGCAGAGGCAGAAAAGGAACATTTAGCAACGCTATGTGTTCAAGCAACCGAGAATGCATCTCCCGGCTCAATAAATATCCTATCCCGATATGGCCAAGGTGTCAGCGAGAGTTTCACTCCTAATGGGATTATTATTGGGCAGGTAAAAATGCACAACGCTATGCCTGATTCTATTGCTGATGCTAAGATTGCACTAATTGATGGAGAAGTCGATTTACCTAAGATGGCAAAGGGAACCAACCTCCAATTCAATTCAGCAGAAGATGCTGAGAATTTCCGCCTACGCCAGAGGCAGATGCTGCAAGGAATGGCAGACCACATCATAGGGTTAGGCGCAAACATAGTTCTTGCATCCAAAGACATAAACCCAGCACTGGCAGAACTATTTGCTCGCCACGGGATAATTGCATGTCGTAGGTGTGCTGCTTCTAATCTTGAAGCCGTAGCCGATGCCACCAACGCTCTAATCGTATCTGGACTTGAAGACCTTGAGCCAGACGACCTTGGTAGTTGTGGTGTAGTCGAAGAAATGGATGCTACTTCGGGTCAAAGAGGTTTCTTCCTGCTCAAAGATACACCAAATAGCAATGCAGTCTCAATCGTAGTATATGCACCAACCCAGCAGACCGCTGAAGAAATCAGCCGGGCTATGGAAGATGCTGTGGGAGTAGTTCACATAGCAAGAACCGAAGGGACAGTCCTCGCAGGAGGCGGTGCATCACAAGTGCAATTGGCTATGAGCCTAAGAGACTATTCAACTTCGGTCGGTGGCCTCGAATCTCTTGCAGTTGAAGCCTTTGCAGATTCCTTAGAGATAATCCCGCTGACACTTGCAGAGAACAGTGGTCAGTTACAACCAATAGCCACCTTGCGAGAACTACGCAAGGCTCACGCTGAAGGCCAGAAAAACGCTGGTCTTAATGTCCACACTGGTGAGGTGGTGGATATGGCCAGTGAGAATGTAGTCGAGCCTCTAAAGGTGATTCTAAGCGCCCTTGAGTCTGCAACTGCAACTGCATCCCTACTACTCCGTATTGATAATATTATTATCGCTAGGGAGCCTGATGAATTTGGTGAATGAGATGAATATAGAAAAAACCCAAGAAGGAATAGTCGCCCTCCGTAAGGCAGGGGCGAGATTCTTGCTAATAGTCGAAGGGCCGGACGGCGTGGAGTTATTCACACGCGAACCAGCAGACAGAATTGAAATGCTCGGATTGTTGGAGGTGGCAAGACTTGGTTGTCAGTCCTGAAATGTTAGGGAATAATCCCCTGCTAAACACCATGTTTAGCACCCATGATGATACAGATGAAATGCAGATGTTTAGAGAGCAGCAGAGAGAGAACGAATTGCGTCTTCTTGGAACCATGCTCTTCCAAAGCATATTGCTTGCGTTCTGTATTCTATTGTATGTTAATTGGACCTGGAGCCACTTTACTAATTCTTATGAATCGGCCATCTTCTATGGCTTTGCAGGGTTCTCGGTGCAAGCAGCATTTTACTTTGTATATCGAGCAGTATTCGAAGATTCTTCACAGCACAGGCGCCAATTAAAGCGAATGAGAAATAGCAACCGGAGGAGAATGGCATCACTTAAGTTTGAGCAAGAAAAGGCTCAGTTGGAAGCCGTCTTAAACCAACAACTTGGTATCTTCCAAGCGAATGCACATAACGCTATGGCCGATAATGTCATCGACGCCACGGAGAGTGAGCAATTGATGGGAAACTTGCAGGGCATTCAAGACATAATGTCAGCCCTAAACAGCCTAAATCCATCGGCTCTGCAACCACAAGGGACCGAACTCCCATCACCAGCCTCTTTGGGCATAGACCGCCACAGAATCATGGGAATACCAGTAGGTCCGAATCTGACACTGAACAACCCTATCCCAGTGCAGCCACAATCCGCTCAATCATTGCCAGCGAGTGCTCTAAACTTATCTCCGAGTGGGACAGCCGACGAGAGGGAAGTAGCAAGAGCAGCAGCATTAGAAGAAGCGGTGAACTGACAGCGTGTGAGGCGCTAACACTGAAAGGGGAGAGATGTAAGCGTGTCACCAGAGAACACTACTGTTGGCAGCACTCTTGAGTGTGGCGAATGCAATCATCCCGTGGCAAGTTTTTACATACCATGCCCGTCGTGCGGTCACTATGAAAGCACTCCACCATGAGGTGAAATTATGGGGATAATATTCAATGATGCGTCCGATGACCAAGTTGAGTCATTGATGAAAACAAGCCACCTCGGGCAAACATGGGCTATCCGCTACCTGAAAATAAAAGCGATTATATGGGGCACAATAGCAACTGCCACTGGGGTTGTAACCACCGCAGTAGCAGACTACTTAGTATTCAAGTGGACAGATAGTTCTGGCCTCATTGGACTGATACTGGGGTGAACCGTTAGTGGACCCTCTTACGACGGCAGGTATTGTTGTAGCACATGGATTCTGGAGGATATTCGATAAAACAGGAGCATATGTTTCCCATAATATTGGAGTATATGGTTTCACAGAAACCGGTAAGACCACATTAGACAGTCAGTTGATGACCGAAGGAAAGGTCAGACCACTGGGAGAAGGCGAGCGGACTCACCATAAGAAAAAACTTCTTAGTAAGCACCACAAGATGCCACCAAACCAGGTTCGACGAGTACGCTCAGACGGTCTTCAAAAAACAATCATTAGCAGGGATATTGGGGGGCATAAAGAATACTTCCCCATGTGGCTTAGAGACATGTATGAGCGAAAAATTAAGACTTTAATCATAATGATAGACCATCGGCACATAACTAACCCCGACGATACTTCCAATCAACTTGCATTTGGCTACATAGTCGAATCTTTAGCAAACGGTAAGCGCCCTCGCGGCCTGGGATGGATTAAAAGATTCCGCGCCAGGAAGTGGCGCCCCCGCCGCATCATAGTCCTCGCTAACAAGGCGGACATATGGCTCGATGAAGAAGGGTATTCCCAGTGGGAAAGAGGTCTCATCAGTGAACACCCTGTATTCCAGCCGTTTAAGGAACATCTATACACATTACAGGAACTCGCTATACCAACGCGAGTGGACGCTGTATCGGCCATGTTGGGCTGGAATGTTGAGGATGCCATAATGAAAGGGATGAGTGACCTATGAATAACTACCAGGATGATAGAATGAAAGATTTAGTGGGCAGTTTGCCACAGAACAGAAATAAAAAGTGGGATAATGTAATACCGGTAATAGACTTTGAGTTTAGCCAACTTGCAGACCCTGTCAAAGCCAGACGGAAGAATATCAAGAAGGCATTGAAAGTCTTGAAGCCCGTCAAGCGCTTCACCGGCTTATTCGGCTACAAATACAATTCGGAACCACACCAATGTGTAGTGACGGGTGCCGATTGTAGGGGATTGGATTACGGTGATTTATTTGATAAGTATTTCAGAAATTCAATCACTAAAGAATTGGTTCACTTTTCTCCATGGACAGGTGTCCTTCCAGGAAAGGGCCGTCAGATGACCGGTACATATTCCCCACAAGCCCTCCAACTATACAAGTTATTACTCGATTGGATGGAGCAAGAAGAGAGAGAACATGAGCGTGGGTTCTTCCGTCAGATGAAGAAGAAAGGAGTTTCTTTTATACCTATCAAGAAAGCCCCTAAAATCCCACAACATCCACTTTTAGGGAAGTGGGAAGAGGCATTCATGGAAGCGCAGAAGGATGGAATACCAATTATGCGTTATTACGACGATACCGGTAGCAACCATCTAACAATGCTTGTATTCGATATGGGGCTACTGAGCCGCACCTACGGTGGGGGAACTATACTTGGGGCACCTACCACTTTACAGGACTTACAGGACCAAGAAGCACAAGAAAAGGAAATCGAGGCATGAGGAATGTTGAAGAGAGGGAACAGTTTCGGAGTGATGAGGGAGACACATGGGTCTATTCGGAAATAATAATCAAAATGGGCAGTCGCTGATGCCAACTGGCATGGGTGGAGGTCCGTCCAACCAACAAAAACAATTGCTGGGTCAAGCAGCACAAGACTCAGGCTTAGCCGCTATGGGTATGCAGATGGCAGACCAAATGACAGGCGGCCAGGGTATGCAAAATGAGGACCAAGTTGAACTACTTTACCGCCTAATGGCAGCGCACCCGAACCAAGTTGTACTATTCTTCCTACATTACCCTCAATTCATGAAAGAATTATCAAACTTAATCGGCCTAATATTCAGAAAAGAAATGTATAACTTCTTCAACAGTGGCATGATAATGACCCCATCAAACCGCGGCGACCCTCTATCAATCGACCCTGGAAGCGCAGTCGAATATTCATCCATTACTGATGAAAACATCGAAGCACAAATCGGGAAAATATTGCCTATGAACCAAATGCAAACAGAGGTTTCTAACTCTGATATGCAAGCCATGCAACTAATGGGTGGGCACCAACATAACCAGATGCAGAATCAATACCAGCAACAGCAAATGTATCAGCAGCAAATGTATCAGCAGCAGATGCAGCCCCAGCAAAAACAAGGTTTCGGGGCAGCCGTCGCCGGTTTCGGTTCAAATATAATTCGCGGAAGCCTTGGACTACCACCAGCCCAACAGCAGCCTCAAATGGGCATGCAGCCTCAAATGGGCATGCAGCCTCAAATGGGTATGCAGCCTCAAATGAGGCAGTTCTGATGCAGGGCCAGTGGTGTGTGATTGATGGCACAAATAATAACTGAAGACCTCTCTCTGGACAATCTAATATCCATTGGTAGTTCAGCCACCCAAGTGATTCTTAACGGCAATGGTGGCCCAGGGACACCATCAGAGGTTTTTGTCAAGCAAGAAAGGTATGGGTACAATATTGCTAATGATGAAAATTATACTTTATGGTTTCTCAATGATGGAAAGATGACCCTAAAATCAGGAGATAGTTCAACACCTGACAGAAGCAGCACCCAAAGTAGCGGATTTATCATCGGTGAGTTGGTGAACGGTGCCCTTCGCGGGATAATTTATTACGAACTACCACCCGGTACGGGACTATATGCTGACAGGGCGACTGCATCCTGGAAGCAGAGAGTAGTCAACGGATGGAATAATGCTGCTGCAACCATAGCCGCTGGTGAAGCCGCAGCAGCAGCAAGAGCAGCAGCAGCAGCAGCAGCAGCAGCCAAAGTAGCAGCCGAGCAAGAAGCAAGAAGGCGTGACTATGAAAATCGTAATAGTGGGATGCGGGGGAAAACATCAGCATTCGACGAATACCGGCCTATCCCCCAAGCAGGATTTAATAGTGCACAGAATAGTTATTCTGTTGCATTCGAAGATTCCACAGCAGCCACTGAACAATACATGGCAGACTTGCAACGGGTCAATGGTGCAATAAAGGGTGTCTTCGAAAGTGGCGAAGGCAATGATTTGACTGCAATTTTCACCACTAAATACGGTAGTACGCCAATTCCCAAGTTATTAGATGCACTCACACGCTACCGTTGGTGGGACGCTAATCCCACACCCCCAAATGTTGCAGGTTACAAATACTCAAATGTCGAATATGCTCCTGACGAGAACGGCGCTACGCCACAACCATTCCTTGATTCACTCCAAATACTAAGAGACCTAACAGAAGGCTCACTAAGAGGCTGGAGAACCGACCCAGTTGATACAGCAGCACTGTTTTTAGTCTATTTAATCGAGTTGAGAAACAGCAGAGAAAAATATCAAGTCGCCATGCGGAATAGGCTTAGTAAGAACCTGATAGCGTTAACTACTATGGCACTACCATTCCCAGAACAATTCAAGAATTTAGATATAGAACTAAAGTCCTTTACTTCAAAACAACACCCAACCGGGTATAAGTTGGCCCCTGAACCACACAACGACCCCAGAATGTGGGGAACGGAAATTACTTCCTTTATGTACTGGCGTGAAGGCCCATTCGCTACTGGTAATAGAAGCGAGTGGGCGCCCGATGGTGGTTCTGGTTGGACTATTGGTGGCGACCGTGGCAACGATAAAGAATCAATGTGGATGTACGGCTCTCAGCGAGAGGGAGTCGATTTAATTACTGACTTGAAACTTTCTCATGATAGACAATTAGGCTACCATATCGACGGGCTATCGTTTGATATGTTCTTCAATCTTTACCGGAAGGCCCTGCTTTTACCTGGCCCACCATCAGAAGACGCTTCAAGAAGCCATTTTTGGAATACAATGAATTCATATCGCTATATTGTCCACCCTAATGATACATTTACAGCGACCAAGATATTCTTGGCACGGGCAAACGGTCACACGGGCGCCCCTATCAACGGAGGACAACTCGCTTTAGCAGTGGACCTACCACCAGGTCAGGCAATAGGTCAGTTTGTCAAAGCATTCCCTCATGTCTTACCTGCTGATGCCGGGATTGCATCGAGTGGAACCTTCGATGTTCCGGCTGAACTAAGCACTTGGATTGCACGGCAAGACAAATCTAACTATAATTGGGTAGTTAGAGTCACCAGCAATTGGCTACATTCTGACCAAAAAATGGCATCGAGGTCAACAAGTAGTGGGATGTTAAGCAACAGTTGGTACAAATCACCTTTCCCACTTCCTGCTCATAATGGTATCATCTCCAGGGCCTGGTCACACATGACTGGGAGAGAAGATATGTCATACTTCTCTGAGGCACAGGTCATGAAGCCCAGTGGTCGGTCTGTTACGCATGTTGAGGTTTTCGCAGTCCCAACAAACACTATCCAAAGCATAGCAACCGCTGCTAAGACTATCCCCAATCGAGTCCTTGAGGCATGGGAAGGGGCTATGAGTTCATGGAGGCAGTGGGCAGGTAGTCGTAGTTCCGCTCAGGTCAAGCCAGTTCTTGATAGTTATAGCCCAGCCAACAAGCAGGTTGGTAGTTATTCGAATAAAAATACGACAGTGGCAAATAATTATGCTTACTTTGGGATGGGAGATTTGTGGTTGATGGTTCCGACAGCAAACTCAACTTCAGCGGTTGATGTTAATAGAACCTACCACGAAAAAGTAGCCGGTATCAAAAAATTCATAGATTATTTCTCATCTGGTTTGTGGTTAGGTGAAGCATTCAAGGGAGATAATTCTCATGTATATGGTGGGGCTATGGGTCCTGTGTGGAGCGGAGGATATGGGCAATCCGAGTTTAGCAATTTAAGACCGTCAATCAGTGAGGGTAGCATTATTCGAATATACAAAGGAGCAATCGACGGTATAAATGATATCGGGTCTGTGCTATCAGAGTTAAAAGACGCTAAAGCATTTGATGGTATGGTCGAAGCACCTGTTTTCGACTTCCCAGATTTCACTGTTAAGTTCCAATCCACCGTGTTGGATAACAATACAGGACAGATGGTGTCAACAGGAGATACCTTTGAGACACCGTTTGC
>Ga0181420_1001077_pt1 | contig 10460 bp, 7 predicted proteins | sample 43SPOviralmetaG_FD_130145 | JGI IMG/M metagenome (GOLD analysis project Ga0181420, IMG submission 130145) | Marine viral communities from the oligotrophic San Pedro Time Series (SPOT) site, San Pedro Channel, CA, USA - 43 SPOT_SRF_2013-05-22 | ecosystem: Environmental > Aquatic > Marine > Strait... | reverse complement strand
TGACCCGTAATAAAATTCTTTCACTTGATTAGTTGTTGACAATCTTGAAGCACTTACAAATGGTTGTAAGGTTTCTTTAAATTCTATATCAGTTCCACCTCTCGTTACACTTGCAGTTGCATATGTGTCTGGTTCTGCTGAGTCTGGATTTAACTGATTAATCTTTACGAGTGTCGCTATATTGGTTCCTCGTGAACCCGTATTGAATACAAGTGTACTATTATATAATGGGAAAGTTCCACTCAACTTAATAGCATTATCTGAACCTGATGGAAGACTTGTTATAGCTAATCCTGGTTCAAATTGTCCTGCATTTTCATAATATGGTTGTGTTATTGAAGGTTTTTTTCCTATTACTTCTTTTGTTCTTTCCAGTATATTTGGTTCTATTAATGTTCCGAATTGTGGTTTTGCTCTCGCTGGAATAAATTGTTTTAAAGTTCTAAATACACTACTATCGTAGTATGTTAGTATTCTCATATAGTCCCAAAAACTATTTGAACCAAAGTATCTTTTAAAATACTCAAGTCTTTTTTGTTCAAGTGTTCTGTAAGAATATTCAAACTCATCTCTTGGGTCTCCGATAAAATCATCAAAGTCAAAATCTGCTAATGAATACATAATATCTTCATTCACTACATCAGTTGGTGATAAATATATTCCAAGTTTTTCACTATCTATCGGTGCATAATCCTGTGATGATACTTCCTTTGATACATCTGGATTAAGTTGTGAAGTCAATGTATTGTTTTCAATTCTAATCTTGGTTGCATTTCTACGAGTAGAACCAATCTTTGGAACTCTCATTTGCTCTTGGTCTACAATACTTCTAAAGAAATTACCCGTAAATCCATTTACATCCACACTATGATTTTCATATGTTTTTAAGTGTGCCGTATTTGAAGCAGTTGGTGTAGTTTGTAAATTTACATTATCATTTAGTTCATAACGAGCTAATAGTGATTCATATGATGATGAGTAGGTATTTCCATTATATGCTTTTGGTGTTCTTGTATGGTTGTCAAATACACTCTCACTTAATGGTTCTGACCACACACGATATTCCATAATTGAACCTGTGAATTGATTTGAACCAAATGAACTTCCACTACCACCAAGGTAAATATTTCCTGATGAAGTGAATGGACCATTTAAAGTTGATGAAGTAATCTCCATATTTTGACTCTCTGTATATATAACTCTCTGTCTTGTTGAGTCATATTGTTTTGCAGTTATCTCATAACTCGAAGTATATTCAACAAAATCACTTGTGTGTTCGGGTTGTAGAACTGATGATGACTTTCTTGTCAACATTACTGACCACATATCGTCATTATAAAATGGTAAGTTTGATGAAGATATAACTTTTACTCTTCCGTCTGAACCACTAATATCAAACTTTATACTACCTAAATTGTCGGCTGCTCCATTATCTTTTAGTGATATAGCAAAGTCCGAATCCTTTTGTAATAAAACTTGGTCCTGAGACTTTGGACTTCTAAATCTTAATTCTAAAGTGTCGGGAATTAATCCGTCTGTATGTGCTTTCCAAACTGACTTTATATATTGCCCTGACTTAAAATCTAATGCTCTTGTAAATTTTCGTTTAATCTCATAACTTACTCGTGTTCCTTTGTCTGGTCCACCATATTCTCTAACTCGTAGTATTGAACTCGGTATTCCGTAACAATTTAATATTCCTTTTAATGCTCTTTCCGTTCCTTTTGTTTTGATAAAGAAAGGTAAGTTTCCTAACAACCTTTTCCATATTTCTTCTGTAACCTGTTCTTGACCAGATTCATATAAGGTAGCTCCACTACCACTTTGTCCGAATAGATATTCTGGTAAGTCTAATAAATTATTACCACTTGATAAATCTAATCCAAGTTCTTTTGCATAATGTCTTGCTACATCTTTTGAAATACCTTCTGATAAACTACTCACTCGCTTATTAATATCAGTAAAGTGTTTTGTGTAAGTCCACACTTCGTCAAATTGTTGTCCTACCATATCCATAAATTCTAAGAACACATTGTTTTGTGTATCTGCATAAATGTGTTCTGGTAGTGAGTTTCTTAGTGAATTCATATTATTAAAGTCATATGAAGAAGCACTTGATACCATATTGTTAAACCAAGTTGTTGAACCTGATGTATGATTTAATGTGTATGGTGAAGTTGATGTTTCTTTCGGCCAACTTGTATCGTGAAACATTCCTTCAGAACCACTTGAAAAACTTGAACTCTCGTAATATAAAAAGTTTTCATATGGGTCAAATGAATTTTTAACTCGTTGTCTCTTTCTTTCTATTTCTTGAATTCTTGTTGTCGCACCTGTAATACTTTCAAGTGAATGACTTGTTGCAGTATGTTCTTCAATCAGTTCTAATTTCTTTTTAAAGTTACGAAGTCTTCTTTCTACACTTGAAAAGTGAACAAAGTTTCCAAAACCTGTGTCATCATTTTCTGATGATAAATCGGTTGTAGTTTTTTGATAATCAATATTTGGTTGGACACTCAGTAAACTTCCTGAAACTAATTGTCTTTCAAGTTTTCTATTCAATTCATCGTTATCACTTAATAAGTTGTTCTGTGATTTGTAATCAGTAGTTGTTCTGTCTATTGGACTTTGTGAATTATCAAAATCTGCTGGAAATAAAAATGTATTGTCAACTCTAACTTTTGGAATTAGTGAAATGTTATCTTCATAGTCTGGTAGGATTTCCTCTACAATTGTAAACCCATCAACAATATTATTTCCTTCAACATCTATTAGTTCTGGAAGTAGTGGTTGATTTAATTTTAATTTTAATGTATTGTTAGCGTATCCAGAATTCGTAATTAAATAGTAATCATTATTGTATTGTAGATAAGTTTTAAATCTCTCTACTCTATTTAAATCTAATCTAATGTGAAAGTCAGTCCATTTGATGTTTTCAAAGTTCACATCCTCAAACTTAAATGCACTATTAACAGTATGGTCACTCGGACTAATGTCACCAATACTATCTACAAAATAACCATTTCTTCTTAATTTTTTATATTCATCTTTTAGTTTGTGTGAAACTTTAATTTTATCTTTACCCAATACTTCATCAATCTTTACTTCTAAATCAAAGTATACTTCAATGAGATGTTCATTGATTGTGTAATGTGTTCCAAAGTCTTTTGGTCTTGGTGAAGCCGGATTAGATTTATCCCAGTCAATATTTACTTCATCATTACTACCATCATAAGTATATACTGGATACATTGGGTCTGCAGAAGTATCCCACATCATATGATGTTTAGCAAAAGCCCCAGAGTGTTCGTGTCTCCTCACTGCTGGTGTACCTGTTGCTAACCACCAATCTTTTGGTAAATTATCTCCATTGAATAAATCTGTATTTGATGAATTTAATCTAGGTTTTGGTTGTAAATAGTAATTTGTGATATCTGAATATCCTTGAAGTCCCACATCGTGTAGTGTCTCCTTTGTCATTCTACCGTATTCATTACCAGTAAACACTTCAAGTGGGAATTCCGTATTTGATACTGGGTGAATTTCACGTCGTCCTGATTTTTCCGTTCCGCTATTGTGAGTATGGGTACTAACATCATCTCCACCTGTGGTTGTTAGGTCAACTCTAAATTGTCTGTGCTTAGGAACCCATGCTCTTATAAAGTTTTCAAAAACAATTGTTGAACCTTCCATTACTTTTTGGAATTGGAAGTCAGCACCTTCTTCAGAAGTTCCTTCATTAATTAATGTTAAGTCTTGAAAACTATTACCACTAAATTTAATTGATTTGTTTGGAGATGATAGATTGTAATTCGGAACTACCACTACACTTAAATCAAGATTTCTTAAATTATTTCTGTAAACTTCATTACCTGCATTCTCGTTAGGTCGCAATATTACTTCATCACCTTTAGTATTGGTTCTGTCTAATGTGTATGTAAATTGTTGTATGAATATTTCTTGTTCTAAATCAACAACATCGTCAATGAGTTTAAAAAATCTTCCCTCGTACTCACTACCAACTGGTCCTAATTCATAAGGACCATCGTAAGTCTCACTTGTATCTTCATCTATTTTTTCATATGTGAAAAATTGACTATCGTCTCCGGCAATCTTTCTTAAGAATTTGTATAGAACTCTATAATCACCATCATTGATTCCCAAATCTCTTAGGTGTTTTCCGATATTTAACTTTAAATATTTTAAATCAAAGTCTGGACTTAAATCTCTAACTCGTAAAGTTGTTTCATTTATAATCCCATTTGTTTCAATGTCATAAACGCACAATTTAACATAATCTTTTTGTCCAAGATATATTCCAGTTGGGTTCTGTTCAAAGTTATTAAAATCAAATACTCTACCAAATGTTGAAATGTTTGTTTGGTTGGGTTTGAAGTAAGTTGATAACTCTCTTTCTGTAAATCCGTATTTAGGCATTATTCGTCCTTAAAGTCTTCAAAGGTTCTGTTTATTTTGTCTAAGTATCTATTGTTGAAATATTGTTCTTTGATATCAAATGTAACTTGTTCATACTCTGGTTCTAGTACATCTACAATTATACCTTTACCAAAAGCTTCTGGGTCTTCAAATGATAATATGAATCCACGATTGTCTCGTGTAAGACTTGTATTGAATTTTGGATTGGTTAGGTAATCAGTTCTTTTTTCAAGAATTTGTTTTCTGATTCTTTCTCGTTCAAGTTCTCTAAATTTTTTAAAATGTTCTGAGTCTGTTTTTTCTATCGCCTCTTGTGCTGATTTGAATGGCATTATCTCACTACCCTAAATTCATAATTATCATCGTAGTAATTTATTTGTTCATCGAGTGTTCCACTACCACTAACGACCTTAACACAAAAACGATAATTTCTTTCTGCTTGTAATCCGTTCATCCATAGATTGAAATAATTACCTGTCGAATCACAACTAATCTTAGAACCTGTTCCAAATGGAACGATTACTTCTTCTGTGCTTGCGTCTTTAACTGAGTAGAAAGCAGAAGCACTTGGTAAAACTTTTATATCTAATTCTGCAGGTGTTGTTGCAAAAGCTGTTGTTGGATATAATTCTCTACCAACTACTCTTAATTTAACAATAGAACCTTCTTTGTATTCTGTTCTTAAATTTTTAAAATAAACTTTTAGTCGTTCTAAGTCTGTTGAACTTAATTTTGTTAAAGGTGCAGAAGCAGAACCTGTATTCCAACTTGAATCATCCCACTCAACTTCTAACTTGGGTGGATAGATTGTATGTGTTTCTCTTGAAAAGTATTTTAGATTTCCTAATCTATCTGAACTCGCTTCGTCTTTTGTGGTATCACTTCCTGAATTAAATGAAAATGTATCGTCAGTTGGAAGTATTGATTCCCTCTTTAAAATAAATCCTCTATTTGGATATTTAGATGATGAATAAATATGATTACTAACTAGGTCAGTTACATCTATTCTTAAATCTTTTTTATCAAAAGTTAATCCATATGATGAACTAACTTCGTATTGTCCATCCATACTTGCTGTAAACCAAGTTCCTCCGTCAGTCAATACTGATGTAGAAACCCAAGGTGTTTTTTGTTCGTGGTCTCTGTATTGAAAACTTACTCCGTCTGAAGTTACTGGGTCGTGGTCAAGTTTTCCTGTTCCTTGTTTCCAATTACTACCACTAACCATATAAGCAAATACACTTTGTTCTGCTTCAACTTCTTCTGATGTTGCGTCATATAAATTTAAATAATATTTTGCAGTGGAAGGTATCTTTCCGTCTTGTATTGATTGTGACACATAAGAGTAATCAAAATCAATTAATATTCTTGATATGTTTGCCACAGTACCACTTTGATTAACCTCTTTGTTAATTTCTAATATTTCATCAAGACCAGTATTGATAGAACTTGTTGTCCCACCTGAATAGATTGTTGCGTCTCTTTTTCCAAATTCAAAATAATGCATTATATCTCTCCTAATACTCTACCAACAATGTCGGTGGTTGGATATTTTAATTCAAAAATACTTGGGTCTTTTGAAGGATAAACTATTCCATCTCTGGTTGCTTGACCTATATCGTAAACATTTCCACTATATCCACTTGATGTTGTCGCTTTGTTTTCAACAACTATCAATGGATTTCCAGGCTCGTTTCCGTCTGGTGGAACTACACTCGCTACACCCTCTACTAATGAAACCTGATAAGCAATATCACTCAATATAATTGGTTGATTAATTTGCCATTTATCTATATTGAAATGATTTCTAACTCTTTGAATACATTTAAACAATACCTCATTTTGATTATATCCTCGTTGTGTTATGATTCCAAACTTAATTCCGAAGTTAATGATGTATGCATTTTTTAAATTTACTGCGTCAGTAACCATTCTGTATTGTGATAAGTACATTTTTAAATTTTGTTTTACGGCTTCATTTAATTGTGTTAAGTATTTGTTATTATCATAACCAAGTAAATACATATTCAATGCCAAAGGATTATCAATCTCTTCCTCATTGTCATTATTTATTTGTAGTTGTTTATCTTGAACAACATATGCTTTTGCTATGTTTCCATATTTTTGTGGTAATGAATAAACTCTTGTTATGTAGTCTGCTTGTGTTACTGCTCTGTTTTGTGCGTTGAAATATGCGGATGCATTTTGTTTTATTTCAGTTAGTGTTTCTTCACTTGCTCCACCTGATGCTGCAGTTGGATTTGTAAAAGTCAAACTATCCTTTGATGTTTGAACTAATGATGTGGTTAATCCGTCCTCTTGAATTGCAAAAGTTATACTCTTTGGAAAAGTAATTGAATTACTTCTAACATTATGCTCCACTGCTCCACCATAACGATATGTAATGGTAAGTGTTGTGTTGCTTGGTGCTAAACCAAAGGTTCTTGTTTTCATAAAATTGGTTGGGTCAAATGCAGTATCCAAATGTGTTACTCCAAATCCTAATGCTGAACCAACATTATCTGGGTTTGGAACAATTACTTCATCTGGATTATCACTAACACCTGAACCAAATCTTACTTCCATTTTATTATCTTCACGAACATAAGTTGTAAATCTTCTTGCTGTTTTAATTAATCGTAACATATAAGGTGTATCGGGTTGTGAAGAAGAATATGTCGGGTCATTTAAGCTAGTGTTTTCTATTGATTCAAATACTGTATCTTGTGCTAAAAAAGGAACCTGATAAAACTTATTACTATTACTATCAGTAATGGATACAATTTCAGTTACATTTTGATTTGATAATGTAATCTTATCAAACTTTTTAGCAGTTCCAAATGTAAATGTTTCTGTTATGGTATCTCCCGATTTTGCTAAAACTTTTTTAGTTAATCTAAATTGTGTTGGGGTAGTTCCTGATGGGGGGACTTGAATTGTATCAGTCCTATCGTCTAATGCACTTTTTACTTTAAAATTAACATCATCCAATATAGTGAAGTCCACACCGGTGTCTGAACTAATTATTGAATTACCAGAAACTACTCCGGCATAATCTAAATTAGGTTCAAATCCACCACTACCATCAGACTTTGCTGGAACTATTTGTGAAACTTCTAATTCTACGATTGCCGGTATTGCCAATGCTGGTTTATATCCTAATGATTGTGCAATATCAAAAATGTTTTTTCTTTCTTCTGCATATTCTATTAGTGTTTCTTTAAATTGATTGTCAACATAGTAATTCAATACATCACCGACATACGCTGCCATTTCGATAAACATCATACCTGGTGATGATTCATTGAAGTCATTATGTGTATTTGGGAAGTAAGTCTTCGCAAACTCTAATAAGTTTTCTCTTACTGATGAAAAGTCTCTACCGAGATAACTTACATCTTTTTTTACTATTTTTTTATTTGTATTATAATCTACATTAGTAGCCATTTTATTCTCCTACAACCAAGTTAAAGGTTATATTATCAAGTGCGTCTGGTTGAAGTGTTGTTGAGTATTCAAGTGTTATCGTTATCTCATTTGGATTGGATTCATCTTGAACGATTATTAAATCATTTATATTAACATAAGGTAACCAAGTATCCAAAGCAATTCTAATGCTATTATCAACTCCATCTAAAGTTTCACTATTTATTTGTTCAAACAACAAATCTCTTAAGTCACAACCAAAATCTGGTTGAAATACTCTTTCACCCTTTGATGTCAATAGTAAGTTTTTAATGTTAGATTTTACCTGTTGTGGTATAGTCTTGGATTGTCTAAAAAATCCTGTTAGATTGTGGTCTAATGGAAATTCTAATCCAATATATACATTATCATTTCTATCTATTTCTCTTACACTCATTTATTCTTAAGGTCTAAAGTTGTCCTCACCCCTTTTCTTTTTGTTAATTGCTTTCATTAGTCCAGAGTAATCACGAGTTTAAGCATCTTGTACACCTGCTGGAACTTGGTCTACTGAAACACCTGCTTTCTTAATGGTGTCTACTGCCGCAACTTCTCTTGCCATTTCTTTATTTTGTCCCTTACCTAAATCTCCATAACCCAATACTTCTGCCATATTGTTTGAACCTAAAACACCACCACCCAATGATGGATATTCATCTTGTTGACTTTTTCCTAATGGATTGGTATTGTTCAATACTTCATTCAATGCTGTATTTTTACTATATTGTTTTTTAGGTTTATTGAGAACCTTGTTAGGTTCGGGTTTAGAAATCACTTCTGCTAATTTGATTTCTTTATCTTCATTAATAAATATCTCGGTCATCTGTTTTTTAACTTCTTTACGGACAACTAATTGGATTATTTTTATTAAGTCATTTTTCTTCATTACTACTCCTATTGTACATTTATTTTTTTACTTAAGTAAAGTTTGTTATCTCTAACTTCTTCTAATCTTTTTATTTCATCTTTTAGTTTTAAACTCGGTTGTGTTTCAGTCCCCAGACTTGCTGCTAACAATGCGGTTCTTTGTATTGTCATACCTGCGATTACTTGGTTAGCAAGTATAGTAATAAATCCTACAAAGTCATCATTACCCAACACCGCCGGTGAAAGATTGTTAGAACCAATATCTATTGTTGGTGAATCTATTTCAACCTTATCTGCTGATTTAATTTCAACCTTATCTCTTGAGTAAATACCTATCCCACCATTATCACCCTTAGAGTTAAATACAATTCTATCTGATTGTATAATTACCTGTGGTTTAAAATATGTTGGATTATTATCAAAAGTTGACTTTACTCCCACATCTTCATACGGAACATATTCGTCCGTTGTTAAGTAGAGTGAGCTTTTTTCTTCTATTGTAATTTCAGAAGACTTGTCTTCAACAAGTCCTTCCCTATAAATTGGACCATCGGTAAATCCACCTGCTACAATTTTTATATTTGGTGATTCCGTTAAGTCTCTTTCTTCTTTACCATCTTGTTTACTACCAGATATGAACTGATTACTACCTAAACGAATTGAATTACCAAATCGTCCTTGTATAATTGTATCACCTTCTCTCATTAATAATTTCTTTACACGGGAAGGTGGATTGAAATACTTACCAAACTTAAATTCAACTTCCGACTCCCTGTCTAAAACTTGTTGTGCACTCACACCGAAGTTTGAATCAGTAGTTGCTGTGTTGGATTTATTCAACTTCGACATATAAAAATATTTTCCACCAAACTTACAACCTAATACTTCCTCCCCTCGAACGGGAACTTGTAATGTGTTGGAATCCAATGGATAAAATATACTGGCATCCTTAAGTGGTTGATTTTGTTGAGATACATCAAACCTTGCCCTTACGGCACCAATTAAAGATTCATCAAGTGTATCTGTAAATACTTCAAGAACCTCTGCTGGTTCAAACTTTAACATTAATTTTCCTTAGTGATTGAAGACTCTATTTCGTCTTTCTTTATTTGTAACTCTTGAACATCAGTTTCAATAGCGTCCATAAGTTGATTCTTTTCTGCTTCCGTCAAACCAAACTCATCTCCACTATCTGATACTCTTTTTTCTGCTGCTGTAATTCTTTGAACGATTGTAGCTAACTTAACGAGTTGTTCATCGTTCTTTACATTAATTTCCAAATACTCTTTGAGCATAGGAATAATTTGAACGGCTGTATCTCCGTCCTTGATAAACCCAACTACCTCTTTCATTAGAACTTCTAATTGCTTTTTGTTAGTGTGGGAATTATCGTATATGTCCTTAAAGACATCTGATAGGGTTTTACCCTTGAATATTTCGTAATCTTTTGCCATAGTTTTTACCTAATAATAAATAGTGAAATGTCAAAAAATAGGGATATATATTTATATACCATTTAATTTTTTGTGGATTAGTATATAGTTATTATACGACTACGGAATTTGTAGTCTTTTTAGATTAATAAAAGGGGGAAACTAATATGAAAAATACTATGGCTATGATAATAGATGTAGTGGCAGGTCTTAAAGATGTGCTATTATCTGTTATTGGTCTTGGGGTTCTCGTTCAAT
>Ga0181420_1001074_pt1 | contig 10469 bp, 9 predicted proteins | sample 43SPOviralmetaG_FD_130145 | JGI IMG/M metagenome (GOLD analysis project Ga0181420, IMG submission 130145) | Marine viral communities from the oligotrophic San Pedro Time Series (SPOT) site, San Pedro Channel, CA, USA - 43 SPOT_SRF_2013-05-22 | ecosystem: Environmental > Aquatic > Marine > Strait... | reverse complement strand
CTTTTCTTATAACTTCAGCTTTTATTGAAGGACATTTTGCACCACACGCATGAATTAAATCATAAAATAAAATTAAAGTTAATACTTCAACAGTGTGAAAATATTTGCAATCTAAAACAATATTGTTTATATCTGATTCTAATAATTGTCTATCTTGTCCTGCAATCATTGCAGTTTTAAATCCATTTTTCTTAGCCCAATGACAACATGAAACAACATTTTTAGATCCTCCAGAACATGATAGTGCAACAATCATTGCATCTTTTTTCATTGCTCCGGTCTTTTTTTGTAATTCTAACCAACTTAAAAATAAGTTATTATATCCATAATCATTAGCTATACTAGTTATCAAACATTGACTATCCAATGATTTAATATTTTTTTGTATATCAGCTTTAGCAAATAGTCTTGTACAATCATCTGCTGCGTGATTTGCAACTGCCCATAGACCCCCGTTAGCAACTAAATATATATCACTACTAGATGCAAAGTCTTTTTCAAATTGTTTCCATTCTCTAGTAGTTAGTGTTTTTTCAAATTTATCTTCTAAGTTTTCAAAATCAATATGACTCATATAGTATCCTTTTTATTTTTAATATAATAATTTTTTTGGAAAAATCCTAGTTTAAACTAAAATTAATTATTTGTAACGCTGTATTTATTTCTTCAGATGTTACAGCTAAATTTGGTCTCATTCTTACACTATGAGTTCCAGTTGGATTACATATCATTTTATTCAAAAATAAAGTATCACAAAATGTATTACGATCTTTTGTAGTTTTAAAATCAAATGCAATTAACAAGCCTGTTTGTCTTACATTATGTATATTAGATATTTTTTTGAGTTCTTTATATAGCTTCTTACCTTGCTTAATGACATTCTTTTTTAGTTGATCTTTATTAATGGTATTAATAATATATTTAGATCTAATCATATCAACTAGATCACCATCATATGTCACTGACAGTCTCTTTTGATTTTCAAATACTTTGGAGTGAGACTTTTTTACCATTATTCCTGATACTTGAGATTTCTTTCCATATACAATAATATCTGGTTCTATATTCAATTGCTCTGAATACCATACTGTTCCAGATGATACAAACCCTGTTTGAACTTCATCAAATATTAATGGAATATCATGTTGTTTACATATCTTTGATAATAATTGCAATTCTTTTTTGTTTAAATAATTATCACCATATGTTGCTTGTATAGGTTCTATAATAACTCCTTGCAAATTATATGGATTTGATTTTACATGACTAATAGCATCTTTAATTGTATTAGCAACTGGCCAATTATACTCTCCTGGAATATCTCCTTGTCTTAATTTGACTCCTGGAAATCTAGATGTAATAATATTACCAACTGAATTGATACCATGAAAACTATTTTTAATAGATAATACATATCCATCTGGTCTAGGACCTTTATACCACATTGCTGTTTTAATAGCAGCTTCATTTGCTAATGCTCCTGTACAAGTAAAATGATAATTTTCATATTTACCCATACATGTAAATTTTTTAAATACTTTATAGAATTCATCAAATTCATCACTTAACATTTCACAGTTAACTATTTTAAGTTTAGATACTCGATGTATTTCTTCTTTAAACTCTTTAGTATCAAATACAGGATGATTGTATCCAATTGGCAATGATGAGTACATACCCATAAAGTCTAAATAGTTATATCCAGTATTTTTATCATATACATAACTACCTTGACTTTTATCAAAGTCTATCTTAATATTAAATACACTTGTTCTATTCATATATATGATCTACATCATCTCTACTTACTGCTAATCGTATTGCTTGTTGATTACCTGCTGCTGTAATTTTATGTCGTTTATTTCTTTCAATAAAAACTATATCGCCTTCTTTTACATTCATTGTTTTACCGTCTACAAACCAATCCCATTCTCCTTTGATGATATACCACCATTCGTCCCAATCATTATGATAATGTAATCTATTTCCTTCTCCTGGCATTTGACCTATTAATGTCGATCTAGTAGATTTAGAATTTATTACTGTATGTGACCATGATTCGTTGATAGGATTTGAATCTATAATATCTTGAACTTTTGTTACTTCTTTATTAAAATCATATAAGTTATTATTAACGACTCCGTCTTGAGCTAATACTCGTTCTACATTATGATCGAATACTTTACCAGGTTTGTAATATTGTGGATCTTTTGGTTTAGATGCTATTATTGATTCTGCTAATAAAAAGTCATCTTCTTCGTCTATATCAACGGTTGCATATCCAGTTAATTCAAAAAATCCAATTTTGCCTTCTCCACCATGATATCCACATCCATATTCGTCCATATTCATCATATAGTTATCATACTGCCAGGCCATTAATGAGCATGCATACGCATATACTGGTTCTAATAACTGACTTGGAGGTGATTGTTTCTTTTGATTAAAATTAATAGGTTGATCTTTATATATAGATTCAATTTTTACTTTGCTAGTAGATATCAATGTATCATATCTCAAAGACTTACTTACAAATTCTTTTATTTGTGTACTGGTTATAAATGGCGATGTTGCTAATAATTGAATTAACATATCTCCATTAATATTATGCATAAAATCTAATGTAAAATCGTCATTTGTTGCTTCATCTGTTGAAAGATGTTCTGGTCTTTTATAAAATTTTACACCATACTCATCTGCTATTTCTTTGAATATATCTGATTCTGAGTTTATAACAATTTCATCAAATACGTTAGCTTCTTTAGCTGCTTCTATTATATGAGCTACTAATGGTTTATTACCTAGTAATCTTAAATTTTTATTAGGTACTCTTTTACTTCCCAATCTAACAGGAATCATTGCTATAATTTTTTTCATTTTACAAAATTTTCTATTAAATAATCATCTAATGTTAACGGGTTGTTATGATATTTGTCTACTATTCGTTGAAAAAAGTCTATTTGTGGTTGTTGTTCATGTATATCCATTCTCATTTCACCAATATCTGGAGTTTTATTTTCTGTTGAACTAAAGTTACCAGCTTTTGCAGCTGCGTCATGATATGTGTCATTATATACTTTTCCAAATGTATTCATATTGAAAAAAGTCATACCTGTAATAAATAATTCTTTTACATTATAATTTAACAATGTTATTATACCCATTAATCCAGTATTTGCAGTTGTTCCAATTTCATTAAAACATTTAAATAAGTAACCATCACAAACATTATGCCATGGTGCTTTTGTTGTGTTTAAAAAATCATCTACTCGCTGTATGTCCCACATTGATACCATTGGACATATAATATATTTTAATGATTCTGCAAAAGTCATATTTTCTGTTAATGCATTTATTTTAATATGATTTAAACAATTCATTACAATATCTGTTCTTTTTCCATAATCCTCCCAATCCTGCTCTTTCATATCATATGCTTGATTTATTCTTACAACAATGTCATATGAATCAATTAACTTTCCTAACCCTTTTCCTTTTAGATGCGGTGACGGGCAAACATATGCTATTCGTTTACCTTTTAAATAATTTTCTAAATTTTCATCTTTATTGTAATCACGAAAACTATTAACAAATGGCCCTCTTTGACCTAAATCGATTAATTGATCGGCTGGAGTAGGTGTTGATGATTTCCATTCTGGTGATTCTTTTGTTAATGGAATTTCAATAATATTATCTTTTGTGTTTCCCCACCAATTATCTGATATTGATATTTTTTTTCTAGATTCAATAATATCTTTATGATGTTTTGGTGGTACCTCCCATGGAAAAATAGGAAATCTACCTATATTTTCACCATTAAACCATCTCATATCAGTATCAAAATCGTCAATATTAAATTTACTAATATCAGTAACTTCATCATTTAGTATAAAATTGTTTAATGTTTCAATATCATATACTTGTTTATAACGATTTAATGAATTATTAGTATGTATTTGTTTTACTACTTCTGTTTTATTATATAAATTAGTTGTATATTTGTTAAAAATTTCAGAAGTAGATCCTTTTATTTCTAATTCAACTGGAGTATTTATTTGATCAGATGCTAGTAATGATAATAAATCTTTTTTTCGATGTATTGCACTACTGGCATTAAATGGATAATTAAGTACTAAACCAATTAGTTCTCTATCATATGTATTTGTTCTATTAATTGATAAATGAGTATCATGATCAATAAAGTATGATTTATTAAAAATTGTATAATCAAATCCAAATCCATATTTTCCAGCATCTATATTTTTATCTAAAATACTGCTACATTTCTTTAAATCTAAATCTTTATAATATATAGTGTCATCTACTTCTAACATCACATTTTCAGATTGTACTTCACTATCCAATAATGCATACATTGTATTTTGAAATCCATGAAGAGTTTCGTCAATAAATGTTACATCATTAAATATTTTATTTAATTTTTCATATCCAGCTAAATATTTTTCATTTGAATATGCAAATTGTACGTATATATTATTTATATTGGATACATGTTTTTGTATTGTTTCTAATGATGTATATAATTGAAATGCTCGATCTTTTGAAAAAATTATAATATCCATTATATAAACTCCTTTAAGTATTTATTAAATAATCTGTCATTGTCTTCCCACCATGTTAATGCAATTTCATAATTTTTTTGTATAGCTGATAGTCTAGATTTATAATCTTTGGCAGTTAAGTTATTTAAAATATCTACAAGCTCATCAACAGTTTCAAATGTTATTATACCGTTTATGTCAAAGTATTTTTCAATATTTTTACATCCATGATATATTGGTATTGTTCCAGATAACATACAGTCTAATAATTTTTCTGTAAAATAATTATTTGTATAGTCATTTTCCATTGCAATACAAAATCTATAATCTTGTAATCCTTGTAGTTTTGAATCAATTTCATTAATACCTCTTCCATATAGATCTACATTTAATTTTTCTTGTTGTATTTTATTTAAGCAATCTAATCTAAATTGATGGCCAACACACATATTTTTTGTAGAAGTTATAAACGATGTCATTTTATTCTTATCATAGACTTGAAATTGATTAGTATCTAATTCATTTGGTAAAGCACTCCATTGAGATATTTCTGATATAGGTTTAAACTTAAAATTAGGGAGATTAAACAAAGACTCATGCCATCCCAATACTTTATCAAATTTTTGATAATCTTGTTGTATTCGATCGTAAACAGCCTGTTGATTAAATAGATGTGGGCCTTCTGCTAATATTGCAATTATTGGTTTTGTCTTGTCTATTTCAATTTTATTTTCTAAATAATTTAATATATTTTCATCTTGCAATATTGTTAAATTGAATTCGCCAATTGATTGATTATAGCAATATGAAAATAGTTTAGGTATAGTATGCCTTTCTTTATTATCTCCAAATGTATTTATTTGTGGTAACTTTTGAGATATATCATCTAATGAATCCAATTGTTTATATATTGGCTTTGTTCTAATTTCATTTTCAAAAATACTGTTATCTGTAGACTCCCGTTCTTTTGTACGAACTTGATTATCTGGTGTTTGATTATAAACGTGGGTATAAAAATCTACTACTCCAATTTTGTCTTTACCGCTCATTTCTAAACAAGGATATGCCCAGGCTAAGTCACTAGCGTGCCAATATAATTTGTTATCAATATTTGATGTAAAATCTTTTGTATCTATATTTTTAAAAAGATTTGCTTTATAAGTTCTTAAATGAGATGCTCTCCAAACGTCTTTTCGATATAATTTATAGTTATGTACAAATTCAGGATATTCTGTGTTTTGAGGATTTCCTACTGTTGTTTCACTTCCATCCCAGCATACAAATCCGCCATATGTCATCCATACGTCATTATCATTGTAAAATTTGTTTAATTTTTCTAATACTTGCTCGTTAATAAGCCAGTCGTCTCCGTCTAAATGTATAATAATTTCATCATCTTCAATTTGATCTAAAAAATTAACATAATTATACGTAGCTCCTTTATTCTCTGTATTATTAATTATAGTAAATTTTTTATTATCTTTAACAATATCATTAACTTTTTTTAATGTATTATCTGTTGAACAATCATTGACATAAATATTTCGCCAATTGGTATATGTTTGATTTAACATACTAGCTAAATTAGCTTCAGCCCAATCCTCATTATTATATGAAGGAGTAATGATTACAAATTTATTTTTCTTTTCCATATATCTATATCGTAATGAATTCTATATAATTCTTTACATTTTTTACTACATTCATTATAAAATTCTATATCATCTCTTAATTTAACAGCTAATTTTCTAGAAGATTCTAAATCGTCTACATCTACACATAAATCAGGATGACATATTCTTTGAGTATCAACTTTTTCATTGCCTATACATGGAACTCCAAAATATGCACAATTTAAACTAAATGTCCCAGCTGCAATTGTTGGCATTAAATGTACTGCATATTTAAATGAAGATACTTCATGCATCCAATCTAACCATGAAACTCTAGGTAAATGTGTTAAATTAGGAACTTGATCTTCATATTCTCGTTTTGCATGAGATTCTTGACTCCATATTGGAACATTGAATTCAGATGCTATTAAATAACTTTGAAATCCATTATACCATCTAGCAAAATTTCCGCCAATTAATACTTTGTCTTGTTTAACAGGAACTATATCCTTTATACGTTCTTCAATCATTAAGGTCGGAATAACATGTACGTTTTGTGTTGGTACTAAACCTTTGTAAAATTTTGTATCATATTCATTGTGAGCATATATAGCATCTACTGCAGTTAACATATTATAGAAATTAAATTGGTCTTGTATTTCTAATTCTGTAAACATCCATGAAGGTCCTTCTTGAATATAATATACTTTTTTATTATTTTCTTTTAATATAGATAACCAATTACTATTTAATAATTCAGAATGCGGATTTGGAATGTTTGTTAATTTTGCAGCTACAGCATTTAAGTTTAATTGTCCTTTAGGAAATATTACAAATACATGATCCTGATTCTTTACTTCACTATAATTAGATATAGGATAATGAGTTGCATCTAATGCATGCATCCATGCAAACTCTGTTCGCATATTTGGATGACTAATATCAATAGACCCATTAAAGCCCATTTCTGTTAAAAATGTTATTTTCATTTTGCAAAGAACTCTTTTATTTTATCACACACATAATCAACATCAGATATATCCATACCATGATGTGCTCCTAATAAAAATCCATTTTTCATAACTAAATCAGCATTAGTAAAATTTTGTAAATATTCTCTATATATAGGATGTCGTGTTACGTTGCCAGCAAATGTTACTCTAGTTTGAATATTATTATTTTCTAAAAAAGTTAATAATTCTAATCTTTTATCAGTTTGTAATGGAATTGCTAACCAATTTGGTTCTATACTATCATCTGGAAGTATTAATTCTTTAACGTCTTTTAAATTATCTAAATATCTTTTAATATTATCTCTTCGTTTTTGTTTAAATGTTTGAAATCTATCTAGTTGCACTAAACCAAATGCTGCACTCATTTCACTTCATTTCATATTATAACCTAATACTCCATACAAAAATTTATAGTCATAAGGTAAACCATCAACTTCATGAGCAAATCTATCATCTATATTTTCATTATTGTCGCCAATCCTACCCCAATCTCTATACTGTAAAGCTCTTTTAACGTATTTTTCGTCGTTGAACATTACCATTCCGCCCATTCCGCCGGCAGTTATAACATGACTTGCATAGAAACTAGTAGTGGAAACGTCTGAATCTAGTGTTTTAGTAACTGTGTCAGCTGAATCTTCAATTATGTATATGTCTTCTCGTCCAATTCTTTTTAATTCTTGTTTAAGAAGTTTCCAATCAGGTTTATTTCCTATAAGATTGGGAACCATTATAGCCTTAACATCATCAGTTACTGCATTTATAATATCTTGTACATTTGGAACATATGACTTAAGATTTGAGTCTATAAATATAGGAATATATCCTAATTGTATTATAGGAGCTAATGTTGTTGAAAATGTTAAAGCTGGAGTAATAATTTTACTTCCTTTTTTAAGATCTAATGCAGCTAGTGCTAATAAACAAGCAGACGAGCCAGAGTTAACAAATACTCCAAATTTCTTTCCAAATTCTTTAGCAATTTTTTCTTCAAATTCAATTGATCTAGGCCCAAATCCAGCTAACCAACCATCTCGAAGACATTGCTCTACGGCTTTAATTTCTTCTTCTCCATATGCTTCTAATTTATTAGGTGCATACCATACTTTTTTAGATTGTTTCATATAATTTATTTTGTTTCTCTTGTTTTTCAATAGTTTTAGGATGATGAAATGCAAATTCTTCTTTAGGTGGCAAATGTGAATATTTTTTCATTCCTTTTATTTGCTCATGAACTTTTCCATTCCATTCTATATTATGTTGCCTTTTATATATTCTTCCTTGATAATCTGGCCAATTCACCCAACCGTCATCATTAACTTGCCATCTCCAGTTGTCAATATGAGATTGAGTTAATCCTTCTACCGTATTTATTCTTGGTACATAAAATAATTCAGTTTCTGGATTGACATCTATAATTTGATGTATATTTTTTAATAATATAGAAGATGGTAATTCGTCAGCATCAATGTTAAAAATCCAATCGCAATCTTCGAATAAATGATATCCTAGATTTTTAAATGATGCGAAGTCTTTATTTAAGTTACTATAAATTACTCTGAATGCAGAATCGTCTGGAATTAAAAATTGATTACATAATCCTTGTACTTCCTCAGTACAATTAGCTTCATCCAATAATATACCAATACAATCAGTTTTTAGAATATTGGTTCGAAGTAAAACTAATAATTTAGCTAATTCATCATATTCGTTACATGCTGTTATGAAGTATCCTATTTTCATACTGTCTTTAATTTTGGTAATTCAATTTTATTTAATGTAGGAAGATTTAATGGTTGATGTATTGGAACACTTCCAATTTTTGTGTCAATATATTCAAATAACTCATCATAATATTTAGTAACAGCTAAACTTGAAAAATTATCATTTGAATATTTAATATGTTTTCTAGATCTAGATAAAAATTTATTATAATGTTTAACTATTTCTTTAAATACTTTTGATGCGTATTTATAGTCTGGAGTAAACCATTTTGCATCGCCAATTAAAAAATCATTTTGAGCCGTTGGGTGTATTGGTGTTAATCCTCCAGGTAATTCTGTTATATATTCTTTGTTTAAAAAGTCAGCTGGCCCGGAGTAGTGTGGTGCTATAACTGGCTTACCGGTTGTTGTAAATTCTAATAATGGTCTACCAAATCCTTCTGCTTTTGTAAATGACACCATTGATTTTATCTTTGTATCATTATATAATGCATTCATTTCATTGTCAGTTAAATCTCCGTGTAATATATATACATTTGGTAATTTAGTATTTTTTGGAAATAACTTTTTTAGTTGATTAACGTTTTTTGTTATTTCATTCTTATCAACAACTGAATATGTAGCTCCGGATGTTTTTAATATCATTGCTGGTGGATTATTTTTGTTTTTAAATGTATCAAAAAATGTATGTAACATTCCTGTTATGTTTTTTCGATCCTCTCCCAATTGACCTTGCAACCAATGGCCTACAAATAAAAAACAAAATGACTCTTTGATATCTTGTAATTCTAATATTTTTGCAGCATTATTATTTTTATTATAAATTGACTCATTAAAATATTCCGGAACAACTTTTATTGTAGTTGTAATTGTTAATTTATGTTTTTCTGCAGTATTTTCAAAAGATTTTTTAGTGAATTCAGATGGAACTATTATTAGTTGCATTTTATTTATAGATTCTATCCAAGCTTCTGGACATACATCCCCTTCTGTTCCAGCTGTTACTCCTATGTTAAATTTACCAACTGGTTGAAATTCATTTGGCACTGTAATTTGTACCCATATATCTGGTTGTTGTCTTAATGGCAATGGAATTATATTTTTCATCCATTCTATTGGCAATGGATACGTAAATGGGGTATGTCCCCATGGCATTGATACTAATTTTATATCCCAATCATTGTTTTTATATTTAAATGCATTTGTAATAAATTCTCGTGCATGATGTCCATAACCTGATTGTGTTGCTACTGGACTTGAAATTATACATGTTCTCATACTATACCCATTTCTTTATATGTTACTGATTCTACTTTACTTAATGTATATCTTGGTCGTTTTTCTTTTGGATTATTAAATAGAAAATTCATCATTTCAACCATTTTGTCTGCCATCTGTTTCGATGTTAATCCATCATTTAAGCAAAATTCACGACCATCTAATCCACATTCAACTCTTCTATCTGGTAATGTATCATACCATCGTCGTATTGCGTCTGCTACATCTTCAAAATTTACTCTATCATCAAATATATAAGGTGTCATTGGAGTCCCTTTT
>Ga0181420_1001073_pt1 | contig 10493 bp, 5 predicted proteins | sample 43SPOviralmetaG_FD_130145 | JGI IMG/M metagenome (GOLD analysis project Ga0181420, IMG submission 130145) | Marine viral communities from the oligotrophic San Pedro Time Series (SPOT) site, San Pedro Channel, CA, USA - 43 SPOT_SRF_2013-05-22 | ecosystem: Environmental > Aquatic > Marine > Strait... | reverse complement strand
TAATGCAACTATCATACTGTGTTGCACATCTAATTTTTTATGTACATCTGCTATTAAATGTTGAAATAATTTCCACACCATCCAACCAGCAGCAACTGCAAAAGCTGCAGGAATACCTACAGTTTCTAACAAGTCCATGAATTGATTAGCGTTCATTACCTGCCCTTTGCTAAACTACCACCAAAATACATACCTATAATAGCTGATACTAAATTGGTGTCTAATTGAGTTATTACAAGCCCTTGAAAAGTTATCCACTCAAATATTTCTCTGCCTTCTCTAAAGAATAAAAATCCCGGATTCCAATTAGTATAGCCTACAGTAACAGATACATCAGGATAATATACAGCTACAAGTTTAGGCAGTAACACAATAGCAAACACAGATGTTAGTGCTATTATTCTTCTTGTCCATGCAAAACCTTTATCTTTTAGTCCATGGTCAAGAGACTGTTTTTTAGCTTTCATATCAAACTCGCCACGTGTTATAAGTAGTTTTTGTGCTTCTGCTTTAGCTTTACGACTCTCAGCCCATACACTCATAACTCCACCTAACACAGTAGAGGCTAACATAGTTATTATTTCAAAAGGAAATCCCATATTATTCTTGTGGTATTAAATGTGCGTATCTATTTTTAATATTAATAGTTTTTTCCGCATACTTAGGGTCAGTAGCATACCCTGAAGCAGCTATAGCTGTTAAGTATTCGTCAGAATTTTTAGCTTCTCTAATACTATTATATCTTGGAGCAGATACTTTTTCTTTATAACCTATAAATGAATCTGCTAAATTATCATAAACTCTAAAAGGTTCTTTATATGTTCCTTCTTTACCCTCTACAAATTCTTGTGTTTTCATTTGTACAGATTGTTGTCCTTCTTGTATTTCACTTTTTCTATTAACTTTTATACCTAATGGATTTCTATATAATTGTGTTAGTTCTGATTTACCATGTCCTGATTCTAAACTAGCTTGAGCAGCCACTGCTTCAGGAAAACGATTACCAGCTTGTTTGGATAACTTATAAAATTTTAAATACATAGCTTCATCATCTTTTAAAGTTGTTGGTCCACCTCTTTCAAAACCTAATCTTTCTGCGTCTGTTTGTCCTAATGCTAATGAGGCAGTAGCAAAAGCTATACTTAAACTTTTTTGAAATTTATTCATGTCTGATGCAGTTTCTTTATAACTTTCTTTAAGATAAGGATTTTTTCTATCTGCTGGGTCTTCTTGTACATTTGTAACTTTACCTCCTGTTTTATAATCTTTTCTTAAATTTTCTTTTACTTTTTGTATAGTTTTTCTTTGTTCTTTATAATTATCAGGACTGTAGTATAAAGGAAGTTTACCTAGCTCTTTGTCTATTGCTAATATATCTTTATATACATCTATAAAAGTATTAAAATTAGGAGCAGCATCTACTAATTGTAACTTCATGTTATCAGTAATTCCTATAGGTTTAAATGTTTTATTACCTAAAAAACTTACCATGTCTGATTTAGCCATGTTTGTATTATCTCTTAAAACTTTTAATGGCATGATGTTAAATTTACTTACAGAATCTGAAAGTTTATGGAATTTTGCAACTTCTTTATAGTAAAGAGTATTAACATCTATATATTGATTAGTAAATGTATCTATATTAAAATTAGAATCTATTGCATTATAAATTTCATTTCTAAATTCTCCTTTCTTTTTAACTAACTTATTAGCTTTAAAACCATATACAGTTTCTACATATTCTTTATTTAATGGTTGCATTCCCCAGCCAGTAACAAATTTTAAAAATGCTTGTGCTTCATAAACATCTTGATTAAAATCTGTTTTGTTATCAGGCATTGTTAATGTTTTATATAAATCTGTTCCTCTAGTTATTGAACCGGGAGTTATACTTTCCATAACATTAGACATTAAAACTGATAAATTAGAAGTATAATTACCAATAATAGTTCCTGTATCTCTATAAACATCTAATTTATTAAAAGGATTTTTCATTCTTTTACCATCAATAGTTTTACCATTTCTGTAAAAATAATTACCTAATTGTTCTTGTATAAGAGATTCACCTAAAAATGGAGAAACAGTTTCACTAAAGATTGTACTAAACACATCTCTAGCTAATCCGTCTTCATCTAAATTATCTTCGTTAATATATTTATTTATTAAAACTTGTAAAGGTTTTTTAGGAAAGTCATAAGCATCCCAGCTACTAAGGTTTGCAATTACAGGAGAACCGTCAGGTGCAACACTAACAATTACATTAGAGTTTTGCATATAATCAGGTAGTAAATCTTTAGCAGCATCTACTAAATCTGTAGTAAAACCTGCTGCAACTTGACTTGCTTTTTCTGCTCCTTTAGCTCCTACTCCTGCTACTGCTGTAAAAGATGCTAATCTTACTGAGCCTCTTTTTAACACTTCTTGTCCGGCTTCTTTTTGCCCTTCTTTAATCATTTGTCTACCAAGATTAACTTCTTTAAGACCATTTACAATAGAGTTACCTGATATTCTTACAGACTCTGCCATAAAAGAAAAGAATCTACCAAAGAAAGGAGTCCTTCTTAAATCTTGTAAAAGTTCAGGAACTAAATCATAGTTAGGTAATGTATCTCTAACCATTAAAGCTGCTCTTTCTTTTATTTCTTGTGTTGTCATTCTGTATGTAGAATCAACAGAAAGTTTATTATTCATCTTAGTAAGGTATTCTTGTTCTCTAAGATACATATTAATTTTAAAGAAATCATCTTCAGCTATATAAGCATTTTGAGCTTTTTCACCAGTTTTACTTACAGAAGTTGTTGTAAATTTACCTTTCTTAAAAGAATAATAAGGTATAATGTTAGCATCAAATACTTTTTGAACATTACCAGCAACAACACCTTTTTTTACTTTACCTAAGTCATTAGCTAGTCCTTGTAAATCTCTAGCTACTACACCTTTGTTTAAAAGACCTAATGAACTTAACTCTTCATGAAACTCTTGGAGTTCTCTTTTATTAGATGTTTTAGCTCTTAAAATTTCTATAATTCTTTTTGTTTGTTTAACATCAAAAACATTAATTCCATTAGCTAATGACATCTGAGCACCACCAGCTATATTTTTAACGTGAGTAGTATGAGAATAAACTGTTTTAGCAGCTTGTGATAAACCTTTTAAAAGTAAAACGTTTCTATATAGCCCACCACCAGCTGACTCACTTTCTAATATTTTTTGACTTGCTTTTTTATAATTACTAAAGTATTGTAAAAGTTCAGGACTTGTATGTCTACCAGATAATTTACCATAACCTTCAGGTATTAACTCTTTAAAGATTCCTTCTTTTTCTTCTCTAAAATAAATACCAGCACCTTCATCAAAAGCATTATCATAAAATTTTACATTTTCTACATAGTTAGCTAACTTAGTAGTTGAATGTATTATAGCTTGTGTTGGGTCTGTTATTTCTCCCATAAGTCTTCTAAGTTCTGGAGCTATTTCTTTTTTACCTTTAAGTATTTCTTTTCTAATTTTATCAAATTTATCTACACTTTGACCTATGTCTCTACCTGCTGATACATCTAGTATATCATCTATTTCTGCTTTAACTCTAACTAATAATTCATCAGAAGTTAATTCAGGATTATCTTTTTTAATTCTTATAGATAAATAATTTTCAGCTTCTTTAATAACACTATTTGAAGGTATATAATTAGGGTCTTCAAAAAGTTTAAAAGAACGTCTAACATAAAAACCTCTTTGGTCTTGATATATTTTTTTCTGTGCTTGAGTTAGAGTACCAGTCTCTATCATTTCATCAGTTAATTCATCTTGTAACTCTCTAGCATTTCTTAAGGGCTGTCTTAATTCTTCTGGAAAATTTTTTAATTCTTTTTCAAATGTTGTTTTTTGTGATTTACCAACACTAATACCTTTACTTGTAACTAATGTTGGACTTCTAAAGTCTGTAAATAAAACATAGTTTATTTTTTCTTGTAATTCTTCTTTGTTTTTAAATTTACTTGTAGTTTTTAAAATTTCTTCTATAGCTGTTTCCATGTTGTAAGATAAATTTGTTATATTATCTTTCCATGCTTCTTTATAATTTTCAGACTTTAAATATCTTTCATATAAATTTCTTGTTCTAGTTCCTTTAGTAGTAAAAGCTTTTCTTCTAAACCTTTCTATAGTTCTAATAAAACTATTTTCACTAAATAAAGGATTAGTATCAAATCCTAATTTTTCTGATATTGGTCCGGGTTCTAAAGCTTTAATATCTCCTTCAACACCTGCAGTAACTTTACCAGATTTAATATCTTTATTTCTATGTTTTAAAGCTAGTCTTTTTTGTGCTGAACTTATGTCTCTACTTTTTTCTAAATTAATAAAAAAATCATCAACTGCTTCTGTTCCTTGTTTTTTTAAATTATCTAAATAAACTACAAAACCTTGTCCAGTTTCTTTTATTTTTCTTAAAGATACTTTAGCTTTATTTGTTAGTCCTGTTTTCTCTCCAACTTTAACAGCTCCTCTACCTACACCTACTAAAACTCCACCAATAGCTAAACCTTCACCTAGTAACATTATTCTATTTTTAAGCTGACTATTTTCTTGAGGGTCTTGTTCTAAGTATTGTTTTAAATCTCCAAGTGTCTCATTATCATCACCTATAAGTGAACCCAACATACTTACTAAACTTCCGTCATAAGGATTAAAAGCAAGTTGTGTAGCTACTTCAGACCTAGCAATAACATTAGCTGTGTTTCCTGTTATATTAAGTTTTCTTTTTTTATTAAAAAGTTTTTCGGTTGTTTTTTGAGTAACCTTTAAACCTTTAGTTGCTTTAAAACCAGCAAAAAAATCACCTACTGTTCTAATACCTTCCTTACCAATTCCTTCAGGCATTTTTACTATAGGTAAAGTTTTACCGTCTCCTCTTTGTTCTTGCTCAACATTTTCTTGACCAAACACTGTGTCATAAAAACTTGTTAAAGTATTAGAAATAACTTTTTGTTTAGCATCTTGAATTTTTTTAGCTTGTTCTTCAGTGTCTTCACTTATTACTAATCTTTGTAAAGGAGTGGGTCTACTAAGCATATCTTGAAAGTCTACTAGCTCAGTAATACCACGAGAAAATACTCCCGGAATAGTTCTTATAAATTCATCTCTTTTATTTACATCAGGAATAGTTCTATTGTACTTAGCTTCTAATCTTTTAATTTCTTTGTAATCTTCAGGTGTAGGAGTGCCTAATGAATCATCATGAATAAGTCTACCTTCTTCATCAAATTTAAATTCTTTCATTAGTTATTAAGTATGTATTCAAAACCACTCATTAAGTCTGATACGTTTTCACCTATATATTGATTTAAAGTTTCGTACTCATAAGATACTTCAGGATTATAACCTTCAGTTTTTTTAGCTTCTGAACGAACCTGTGCTCTAATAAGTTCTCCATCTATAGGGTCAAGTAATTTAGCTTGAACAAAATTAAACATTTGGAATGTTATTTTATCAACTCCTGCTAGTTTTATATCGCTTTCTAATTTTTGTTGAACTACATATAATGGATGTTTTTCTGGAGTTTTTTGAAATTTAGAATTTTCTATACTTTTTTTAATATTTTCTAATTCAAATATATTAGTTCTAAGTTTTCTATCTTCTGGGTTTCCTACACCATTAGCTTCATCTAAATTATTTTGTTTTTGTAAATAATAATTTAAGTATTCGTCTGAATCAGCTTTAGGAGTTTTTTCTACATTATTTTCTTGCATCCAAGTAGAATCAAAAGCATCATTAATAAGTCTATTTTTTTCTAGTATAGGATTAAAATCTGTTTGAGCTGTAACAGTAAACAATGTTAAATCATTTTCAGTCCATTGTTTTTTATTAGAGAAATCAAACTCACGTAAAGCTTTTGTTCTAGCAGGGTCAGTTGGAGCCATATTATCTACAATAAATCTTTGTGCTTCTTCTTTACTATAAGTAACTGTAGAAACATCTCTTTCTCTTTCTATTTGTTCTGTTCTAGAAACAACACTAGGGTCTAATAAATAATCAAAAGCACCTCTAGTAGCTGTTTTTCTTTGTGTTGCTATTTCTGCTTCAGTTATAGGTTTTTGTTTACCTTGTGTAATTCTATTCCAAGCATTGTGAACTATACTTAAATTTTTAGGAGCTGCTATTTCTTCTTGTTTATTTGTATAATAGTCTTCAAAAGGTTTAAAAAATTGTTCTTTAGATAATTTTTTAGTTATATTACCAGTTTTAATTTTTTCTAAATGTAAATTCTTTAAAGCTATTTCATAATCTGCTATTTCTTTAGTTCTAAAATCTTTGTTTGCTTGTAGGTTCATATTTAAACCTTTATCACCCCAAACACTATTATATTTATCTTTAGCTTTATCATTAAAATAAAAAGGGTCTGCTTTAAAAGCTTCATCTGCTGTCATTAATTCATTATATTTATCCCACTTAGCAGTTACATTAGCCATATCAAAAGTACGTTGAGCTTCATTAGCTTGTAAATTTTTCATAACTTTATTTTGCATAGACATTTCTTTAGCACCAAAAAGAACTTGACCTAACATTAAATTTCTCATTCTATTTTTATTCTTAGATTGTCCAGAAAAGTAAGAAGCAGCTAGTTCTCCAAAACTTCCTTTACTTTGTTTATTTAATAAACTATCTACTATATCTTTTGTTGCCATATTATACCTCTTTACTTAATAAACTTTTACTTTGTTCTTGTTCTACTTTTTCTAAAATACTAGGTTCTATATTAGTTTTTTCTATTATTTCTCTAACTTCTTGTGGAACTGATTGTGGACTAACTCTTTGAGCAGCTTGTTTTCTTATAGCATCTAAAGAACCTATTCCTTTTTCTATTTCTTTTACAGCTTTATCTCCAAGTATTTCTTCTTCTTCTATTTCATCTTCAGCATCCATAACATATTCTATTTCTGCTTTTTCTGCTAAAGCCATAATCATATACATAGTTGGTTCCATTAATAACATCATTAAATCAGGATTCCATTTACCTTCAGTAAAACCAGTATACAATGTTATTGAAGCAATGTCAATAACACCTACACCTTTATTTAAAGATAATAAAATATTTGAAGTTGTTTCTGGAACTGTTAAAGATTCAAATAAAAAGAGCATTGCTTCTTTAGCATTTGTATATTCTGCAGGTTTTTCCCAGTTATAAGGTTCTTCTGTAGAGTTTGTAAGGCTTTGTCCGGGTATAGGTCTTCCTCGTTCCATATTTCCCTGCATAAATTGTACTGCTTTTTCTGATATTGCCATTGTTTTATCCTACTATAGTTGCTGTTGGAAGAGGTTGATAAATTCCTTGTAAAAAATTTGGAGTTCCTGTTCCGTATAAAGTTTGATTTGCTAAGTCTGTAAAACTTCTTATATTACCTAAACCTGATGCAGCTAATTGAGGACCAACAGTTTGCATATGAGCTGTTTGAGCTTGTTCTTGTAAAGGCTGTCCCATAACATTACCACCTCTAAACATTTCTTCTTGTTCTGGAGCAAGAGCATTACTAACATAAGCAGTCCCAGCACTAGTTAATGTATCAGGAATAAAGTCTGGTCCAGTTACATAAGTTCCTACTTCGGCTGCTTTATTTTGTATAGCACCTCTAGTAATACCTATTGGGTCTTGTGCAAATCTACCTAGTCTTTGTCCCATAGTTGCATCAGGTCCTAAAGTTGCAAATCTTGCTGGGTCTGCTGCAGCTTTAGAAATACTTATTCCTTCTTTAGGTATTAAATTTCCTGCTTCACTAGCAAACATATCTGTATTAAATAATCCTTCTTTAGCAAAGTCTATTGGTTGTGCTAAATTTGTAGCTACTTGTGAGCTTGTTTGATTAAGTATAGCAGTATCATTAGCAGCAGTAGTAATAGCATCAGTTAATGTAGTATTTATTGTAGGTTGTGCTCCACCTATTACAGCACTTTCTTGTCCTGCTATAAAGTAATTAGCTTTTTCAGCATTAGTAGTTGCATTAGCTATTAAAGTTTCTACTGAAGCTTCTGTAGTTTTTGCTAGACTAGCTGCAGTAGCTTCTGAAGCTTGAGTAGTTATAGTAGCAGCATCAGCAGCTACTTTAGCTTCAAAAGCTGTACCAGATTCTGCTGCTACTTTAGCTGTAAGTTCAGTAGCTTTAGCTGTACTTGCTCCAGTACCACCACCAAATATACTACTACCCCAATTTGCTAAAGATTTAGCAGCCCAACCCATAGTAAAATATAAACCTACCATGCCTACTATAGAGCCTAGTTTAGAGCTAAAAAGTTTTTTAACTCCTTTTTTTATTTTCCTACCTATTTTTCTTAAAAAACCCATAATTTTATCTTCCTCTGTCATTATCATCATAATCATAGCTATATCCTGAGCTAAAAGATGAACCTAATGTACTAACTAAACTTGTTAAATAATCGTCATACCTTTCACCAGCTTTTCCTTCATTAGCAATAGCTGTGGCTATAATTTGTGCTTTTCTATTTTCATTATTTTCACCAGCTCTAAAATCAAAATCAGCTTGGTCTCTTAGTTCTTGCCATAAAAATGATTGAGACTGCATAGTCATACCATAAGCATTTTGTGCGTTTTGCATGTTTATTTGATTTTGTGCAGCAGTATTAATTGTATTAGATTGTCTTCTCCACTGAACATTAGAAGCTTCTACAGCTGCTGAGTTTTGTGCATTCCAACTATTTCTTGCAAAATCTTGTTGAGAATTAAACTGTTCTGTTTGAGTTGTAATCTGTGCATTAAATTTATTAATGTCTGCTTCTCTACCTGTTCTTCTAGCTTCTGCAGCGTTCTTCTGTGTAGAATTAAACTGACCCATTGCATTATTTTGTGAAGCATTGTATTGTTCCATCTGTGCATTAAGATTAGCCATAAATTGTTCTGTTTGATTTTCACTAGCACTATTAAATTGTTTTGCAGCATTTTCAAAAGACTGATTACTTAACAATCTTTGTTGATTTTGTTGTGCTCTAAGAACATTAGATTGTTGTTCATTACTAAGATTAGCCATATCTACTTGAAGAAAAGCCTGTGCGTTTTGTGCAGCTAATTTAGTTCTTGAATCAAGATTAGCTAAATTCATTGAAGCTAATGTTGTAGCATCTTGCATAATAGTTTGTTGTTCAGCATTAAAGTCTGCAAGAGTAGATGTCTGCATAAACTTACTGTTAGCTAATTCTCTTTGTTGGTCAAAACTAAACTGAGCCATATCAAGATTAGCATTAATTTGAGCATTAGTCATAGCTGCATTTTGTTCAAAACCTAATTCAGTTAATCCTAATTGTTGTGCAAGTTCTGCATTCTTTTGAGCAACAACCATGCGTTTGTTAAGGTTAGCTAACTCCATCTGATTTCCAGCAGACATGCTTTCACTATCAGCTTGATTTCTAGAGGTTAAGTTTGCTAATGATATTTTTTCTTCAGCTCCAAGTTTAGCTACTTCTGCCCTTTGTCTTAATTCTGCATTTTGTGATAATACACTTGCAGTAGTTGTAAGTTCTTGTAATCTAAATCTATTAGCTTCTGAAAAGTTTGCACTATCTGCAGAAGCTCTTTCTTGTAAATTTGCAAGTTCCATTTGATTCTCAGCAGACATATTAGCTAAGTCCATTTGCTGTGCCATATTAGCGTTAGTCTTTTTAAAGTCTACAAGAACATTAAGATTTGCTAATCTCATTTGCTGGTCATTAGACATACTAGCTCTATCAGTAGTATTAAGCTCTGATAAATTAGTAAGTTCTACTTTTAACCTAGTATCAAGATTAGCTTTTTCCATATCTTGCTCAAGCTCTGCTTGTCTAACACTTCTATTAATTTTAGCTTGATACTCTGTTAATCTTCCTTGTTGGTCTGCAGACATGCTTTCTCTATTTGCTGCATTAATCTGTTCAAGATTTGCAAGGTCCATCTTAGCTCCAACATCTAAATTAGATAAAGCCATTTGTTGTCTTTGTGAAGATTCTTGAGAAGCTTTTTGTTGTTCGTTTTGAATGTTAGTCATTCTAACTTGTTGCTCTTGTTGAGCAGAAGTCATTACTGCTTGTTGGTCAAACTCACCTTGTTTTAACACAACTTGTTGTGCCATTTGTGCGGTCTGTGAAGCTGCTGTTTGTTCGTTAGCAAGGTTAGCCATTCTTTGTTGCATGACTTGACCAGCTTCTTGTAAGTTAGCTTGTTGTTCGTTACTTAAATTTTGTGAGGCTCTAGCTTGTAAAGCTTGTGCATTGCTTTGTGCAATAGGTAAAGCACTTTGAATAATAGCATTAAATAATGCATCTCTTCCTACAGTTGATGCAGATAGTCCTCTTTGAGCCATCATAGCATTAACAGCATCTACAGCTGGTCTAGCCCATACCGGTGTTTTATTTTCTTCTATACCAGCAAGAAGGTTTTCCATTTGTGAAGATACTAAAGCTTCTTGTGGAAGTGCTGCTACTGCTGCTTGAACTTCAACAGGCTGTGTATC
>Ga0181420_1001069_pt1 | contig 10507 bp, 11 predicted proteins | sample 43SPOviralmetaG_FD_130145 | JGI IMG/M metagenome (GOLD analysis project Ga0181420, IMG submission 130145) | Marine viral communities from the oligotrophic San Pedro Time Series (SPOT) site, San Pedro Channel, CA, USA - 43 SPOT_SRF_2013-05-22 | ecosystem: Environmental > Aquatic > Marine > Strait... | reverse complement strand
GGGGGGATTTTGTTTAGTTAGATTTGTAAATAATAGATTGGCGTTCATCCTGCTTTTACGCAATTTGAATTGTGCTTGTTTAACATTCATTTTTGGTCTTGTATCTAATCGTCTTGATTTAGGAATAGGTGGTCTTGCTTGTTGAGGAGCCGCTACTCTTACTCTTTGAACTCCTTGACCGCCTTGTGGTATGCGTTCAGTTCTCTTTATTCTATCTCTTGTAAATCCGACATCTCTTCCGAAACCAGTTAATCGTCTTCTATTTCCACCACCACTTTTGGTTTCTTCTTGCGACGCAAGATAAGCATCAATATCTTCTTGGGTGGCTACACCACCAGGCAAACCACCACCAGCTCCAGCAACAGCGGAAGATAAAGAAGGCGAGATAAAACCACCAGTTCCAGCACCTGCGACAGAAGTTGGGCTTCCTGCTCGACTTTGTCTTCTGCTCTGTCTCCCTGAAGGTGTTGAGCGTCTAACCATTGGTGGTCGTGCGAGTCCAGCGGCTACGAGGCTTGATAGAGGTTGAGGATTTTGGAATTGAGTTATTATTCCTACTTGTCCTGGAGGGGCTGGTGGTTGTCCTCCTGCTCCTGCTACTGCTGGTGCTGGTGCCATCACTCCTCCTCCACCGCCGAAATCCATATCAGACAATTCAGTAATTGATCTTTTCCATGACCTTTCTAAAGCGTATTTTTCTTTTGCTAAAAATATAAAAGTTCTAATCTCTAAAGCTTCAGCCTCATCATTAGTTTTTGGTTTCATAATTTCAATGGTGTAGCCCCACATTTTCAATGCTTCCATCAAACCTTGTTTAATATTTGGATTTGCCGCTTTGACTAAAGTTTGTGAATAGGTGAAATCTCTGTCTTCTTGAATAGCAAACATAGAAACTTGTTTATCATAGCCATATTTAGACACATCAAGATTATCATCTGTTTTTGTACCACTATCACCCTTTTCTTGCTCCTGGATTTGTAATGCTATATTGTCGCTTCTTTCTTGAGGAGTTACGCCATCAGTCATAGTCGAAGGGGTATCTGATCCGATTATTAGTGGAGGTTGTGCTGGTGGTTGAGGTGGAACTGGTGGTGGTGCTAAACGCTGTTGTAAATTTGCTATAACACCTTGTTGAGCTTGTAGCCCTTGTCTTAAATTTGCCGCCGCTTGGGCTTGTGCTGGGGAAAATGCTGGAGGCACTGGTGCTGGTGCTGGTGCTGGTGCTGGTGCTGCTCCTGCTCCTCCTCTCGGAGATGAGCCTCTCGACGCCGCTTTAAGCTGTGCCGCTCTTGCTGCCGCAACGCTATCAAATAAAGGGTGTGAGGCCGCATATGTTGGTTGTGGTGCTGATGCCGCCGCTCTTGCCATTGCCGCCGCTGCCGCCCCTTGATTTGCGATTTTTTGTTGTGAAATAGCGTCAGGAGGTGCTGCCGAACCAGCCCCTCTATTTAAATTAGATGCTACAGGTGCTACAGCCGCCGATGCTGTTTGAGAGTCAGGAGAGTGATATTCGCTATCAGGTGCTTCTCCTGCGGAATACATTTCTTCGTCGTCGGTAATGTCTTCCACACTACCACCTGGCTCACCGTCTGAAAAAACATCAGGGTCGGTTATATCGATACCCTCGTTTAAAGATTCTTCAGCTTCTCCTATAAGTTGTTTCATATTATCAACTTCATCTTTAGTTATATCAGGTTTAATTTTCCCTTGAGCGTCTGTATATTTGCCTTGTAATTTTTTTAATAATTGTTTATAACCTTCGCCTGGGATTTGTTCTGAAACAGAATTTAAATCCGCCGCCGCTTCTGCTATTTCTTCAGCTGTGGCTCTCGGAAAATTACCTAATGCTTTTCCTACTGCCGCTAAACCAGCTTCACTACCTGCGAGAGATTGTTGTGTTCGTTTTAATGGCGATGTAAATTCATTGACTCGTCTTTGATAATCTTTGAAATTTGCTTGAGCGTATTTTTTTTGTGGATTATCTCTTGAATATTGTAATCTTCCTGACTGTTCTGCTATATCTTTTTTATAGTCCGCTTTCATTGTTGCTATATTCTCATTTTGTTTAGATGTACTCTGCGATACTTCCTTCCAGTATGGTTCAAGGGCTTTATCTAATTCTTCTTGTGTTGTTATTCGTCCCATATTAATGAAACTTTTTATATTTTGATGAAGCGAAGCGTTACTCCCTTTTACAACATACTTGTTAATAACCTCGGTAAAATCCTTCTTGTCCCTTATGCTATAGTATGGTAGTAAAAAGCCATTGTAGAATATGCCTCTATTTTTCTGTATGGTGCCAAATTTTGCTGCTGCCATTCTTTTATATAGTAGTCATATAAAAAAATTCAAAAAAAAAATTCACTTTTTGTTGTATTTTTCATAAACAGCTAAAGCTGTGTGAATTAAGCCATTAGCATCATGTAATAAAGAGGGCTTCCTTTCAAGAGGTTTGATACCATCTTCCTTATCAAAATCAACAACATCAGCACTGCTTTCATTACACTTTGACTTTGCCCTAAAGAAAGGCAAAGCTTCACTAATAAACAATAAAACGCCTAAAACTATTGTTGAATATTCGCCCCAGCATTCACCGCTCGGAATAAAAGAGTTTAGCATCGCACTTGTATTATTAGAATCCAATAACATATCAAGATCAAATTCAGTATCATTCATTATAGATAATAGAGAGATTTTAACTTAATCCAAATCGTTTTTTATAAGCTGATATATTTGAAGAGCGAGATGTTGAATTGCCCCATAGTATATGCCGAGATAAAGCACCAGCCGACATATAATTTGAATGGTTTTCTCTTGCGTTTGTATGACGCTTAATATACCTTGCCCTTTGTTCTTTGTTTCTTGTGAGTGTGTAGTCGTCCATTCCAGCCGCCCCAAAGTGGGTTGTCTTCTTCTTTTTCATTTTACCATCTTTACCTTTTTCATAAAATATCGCCATTAATTTCTTTTTAGAATTTGTCGATTTGCTAATAACCATTTTAACCATTATACATATAGACTACTTTTTATATTTGCTAACTCTGCCCTTCGATTTCTTTTCTTTGATTGCCCTTCTTTTTTGAGCTGGGGTTAGTTCGCTCATAGTTGCTGGTGTCTTTTTGCTAATGCGTTTTGTAGGCCTAAATATCGAGCCACCTTCTTTATATGTTTTCTTTCCTTTCTCCGTCCTCCAGTCTTCTTTATACCAACGCGTGAGATTTCCTTTTGCTTTATTACCAGTATAAGGTGATTTACTACCATACTTTTTTTTAAATGCGGCCTTATATTGTCTAACTATTTGACCGCTTCTATAAGCTGAATGTTTAGGATTCTTCGCCATTACAGACCGTTTAATCCTATTATACATAGCACTATCAACTGGTTTATTGACTACCATTTATATATACAAACATTTTATTCTGGCTGTTGAACGATGTTAGCATTGCCTCCACTATTCATTATTTCACCCTCAACAATACTTCTAAATTCATCTTGCTGTGCGTTTAACTTTTTAAATTCGTTGTCTTTTTTTACTTGTGTTGCGTTGTAGCCAGTATAATCAAAACCAGCCTGGAAAGCACCAGCATCTTTACCAGCATTCCAGCCACCACGATTGCGTTTAGTTCGTTCAATAAGATTAATTTCAGCTCTTGCTTTTCTTTCGTTAAGTTGAACTTGTCCTCTAATCTCTGCCCCTTCGGTTGTGCGTTGTTCTTGCGTGGCGAGTTCATCTCTATCAACTTCCATTCTTTTTTCTTTTCTCATTTTGTACTTTATCTTAAGTGTTTCATCTTTCATAAAGTAGTCTTCTTGATTTTGTTTATATAAACCTTTAGCATTGTTGCCTCCCATAAAGTTCTTTAATCGAAATTTGTTTTCTCCTGGTATTTGCCGTTTATCTCTAAATTGCTTATTGAAATCATTGAAAGCTCCACTATGTCTTGTTGAAATGTTCCACGGTTTAAATGTTGATGGAATAGGGGCTGATGGTGCTTTAGTAACAGAAGGAGTTAATTTTTCCCAACTATCATATGCGGATTTATAACTATCGTTCTCCGTATATATTGATTGCCTTTTCATTTTGCGGATTCTCTTGCTCTTTTGCGAGGATATCATCACTATATATAGATATACGAAAAGATAATCCCAGAGTGTTTTTTTTTCGTTGTTCTTCCGCAATTCTTAAATCGTCTTTCTCTTTTTTCTTCTTTGCTCTTTTTATCTTTTTTAAACTTTTTGATTTCCATTTTCGAATAGGGAAGGGTGCTATATATTGTGAAACATAATCGTTGATTGTTATAACCCCTGATTTATAGCCTTCTACGACAAGGGTGTTAAATGGTTTTGAATAAACATTATCATATATATTTTGTGCTTCGGCATTAGATTTACACAGACCGAGGTATTCATTCCGAATAGTCTTACAATCATCGTTAGACTTTGCTGGGAAGAGAAAAGATAAACTACAATTCGTCCTCAATGTGCGAGAACACAAAACTCTGTTCTGAATTGACACAATTACGCTAAATGAAAAATGCCTGGCTGTCGTAGATAAGAAATCTAACTCCTCATTATATTTTACATTCTTACGCTTACCATTTGCTCCCATAGAAGTCATACCTGCTATATCATCAAATATCAATAGAACTGGTGATTTAGACATTGTTTCTTTTCTTATTTTTATGATTTCTTTTAGTTTATCTAAAGTATCATAAATATAGTTCTCCCTCATAAAACTCCATGTTTCTTTATAATTCATTTTCCCTGTGGCAGAAAACAAAAAAATATGGTCGTATTTGAATTTTCGATCTAATTCAAAAATCAACTCATTCATCAATATATTTTTCCCTGAATGGCGTTGTCCTATTAATAATACCATAGGGTGGTGGGATAAGGATTGAATGCCTTTACCCATATCAAACTGTTCTAAATCTTGAGATTTTTTCATAACAATTGCTTTGCCGTCATATTTAACTGGTTCGTCCTCCATCATCATCTTTTTTGATTTACTGCGTGTCCGCATTATATATATTATAGTACAATATATAAAATGGATTATTTAAAAGAACTATATGCTTGTAATATTGATGAGGACAATATATGGTGTAAATGTCCCTTTAGCAAACAAACACATCAATTTCCGAATAAAACAAAATCTTTGCTAAATAGCGACGATGAGCTATTCATACAAGAAAATTGCTGTTGTCCGTGTGGCTCGTCTGTTGTGGTGAATGTCGGTGATTATACAGACCGCATATCGCTACAACTTAATAAAAAAAAAACTAATTATATTGTTAAGAAGAAATCAAAGAATAGACTAAAATTATTAAAACAATTAGAATTAGAAGGTCGTCGCACCATTAGGGAAAGTAGGCAAACTGACCCTCCACACAGTAGCAATTATATTTGCTCTTTTCCTTAAACTCAATATTTTCTCGACCCCTCGTTTTCCCTACTTTCCCTAACTCAATCCCAGTCATCAGGTTCTTCAATATTATCCATATCTTGAATTTGTTTCCAGTCAGCCATATCAACATTAATAAATTTTTTTTCGTTTAATTCTTTAACAACACTAAATGGTTTGAACTCAAACCCCTGAAGATTTCCACTCATAGTGATTTTATTAATAGATTTACACCCTAAAGCCATAATAGAATTTATAAACGATTTAGCATTTCGAATATGGCCTTCTTTAGCTCCGAAATCCTGATGCCAGTCATTATACCACGAGTGAAGGACTTTACCTTTGATTTTATAAGACTGATAAAATCTATCGTCTTCATAGCATTTATAGTCTGATTGTAATCCATCAATATAACAAATGCTTTTATTAAGATAAGCTCCGAAAACAAGAAAGTCTTTTAGCATCAACGCCGAGTTAGGGATGAAATAAGAAGCTAATTTTCGATAAGCTTTTGAATTTACCATTTTATATTGTGCTTGTTGAAAGTTGAATTTCTCAATAGGAAGCGTCATAAGATATAAGTATAATTGTTGTGTGAATTCCTTTTTCTGCCAGGTTTTATGGCAGGTATCCCATCTGCTCCACTTCATTTCTTCATTAACGATTTCTTTTAATTTTTGATTTTTGTCGTTGCTTTCAAAAATAAACCAGCGACGCTCACCACTCACAATATCAATTTTCATGGAGCAAGGACTATTTGTTGTTGCTATAAGCATCGCATAAACATTCTGAACGATAGGTCTAACATATTTAACATCAAAGGTCATTCTATTTTCACTAATAAGGGATTTCAATAAATCAACTTTGCTTTTGCTGTCGGCAAAGTTAATCTCATTAATATTAACAATAAGCTTATTCATCATCCCTTCGGCAAAGTTGCCTGTTATATCTTTTAAATTAGCTGTTGTCGTATAATGATGTTCTCCGATAATTTTAGCAAAACGCTCAAGAACTGTGTTTTTTCCGCTCCCTTGATTGCCTTTAATAAGCATAGCAAAAGGCAATTTGATTGCTGGATATTTGATTTTATAAGCCATCAAATATAGGAAAATTTTTCGTTCTTCTATACCACCGCTCTGACTACCCTCGCCGACAAGATTTTTAAGAACTAACATAAAGTTATAAAGAATGCCTCCCTTTTCTAAAGATTTAGGATCAAATTTAATTCCCTTTTCAAAGCATATATCGTTATAACCAGTGAAGGTGTTTAAATAACGCTTATGATGTGGTTTCGGATTGTTTGTGTTTTGTGGGAAATATTCTGTCTCTTCTTTCTTAACCATATTAATATCTTCCATATAGTCGTTAATAAATAAGAACTTTTTCTCACCCCTCTTTGTTATTTCTATTCTTGAATGGATATTTCTATAGGTCTTTCTAACATCTTCCTCTTTCCTATAAGATATAACATATTGCTTTTGACTCTTTCCAGTTTCGCCATCAATAAACGACTTATAACGAGAATAAACAAACATCGGCTCAGGATTTTTAACAAAGACATAAAACTTCTCAAAATAGTCTTTTAGTTTTCTATAATTCAAATTGTAGCTTTTAAATAAGTCATCGTTAAAGAATTCTAAATCTTGTTGCGAATAAGCCATTTCTTCTTTGCTATCTTCTTCATCATCTAAAATTATCTCCCATAACTCAATCCCTTCAGATGGTTCTTTCACAGACCAGTTTATCTCCCAGCCTAACTCTTTTGAAATATCATTTAATAGTTTAGGGTCTAATTGCTCTGGAACAATAAAGCCATCAAAGGCATAATCAAATCTTTTGTTTTTAATTTTCTTTAGTTTTATTAGTTTAGTTAAGACACCCTCCATAATCTCGCATTCTATATGCTGAAGGGTTCTCGCCACAAAAGAACGAAAGGGGGCGTGTCTGTCGCCGTTCTTAATTTCTTTAGACTTTTTAACCTTACAATCACTAAAGAACGCTTGATTAGCTGGGATAAAATATTTCTTAAAGATGTTTTTAACTTCCTTCTGAATTCCTTCTAAAACCATAAGTCCTGTTGTTCCATTAACATCTTCTCTTTCAATTCCCATTTTATGGAGATAACCATCTATTGATCCTTGATTAAATGCTTTTAGAACAAGTCTTTTTGCTAAAGCTCTGCCGTCTTCCTCATTTTTGAAAAAGCAGTCTTTGACGGACATAAGCCACTTCTCACGATTAGAACAGTACTTTTTAATTTTTGCGAATTCCGTTTTAGGGATACCAGCTTTTTTACAAACATTTAGCAATATATTTGGATGTGCGTTATCAATATCATAGTCAAATAAAATCTCTTCATATTTTAACTCTCCAGCCTCATCTTCTTCAATTTTGATTTGAAGGGCTTGTCTAACATTTCGAGGAAGATTAGCTAAACTAATTGCTCCCTGATAATAAGCACGACCTATATTTTTCTGTTGTAATTTACAATATAGATTGCTGGTTGTTTTATTCTTAACTTGTTTATAAAGCATTTCTAAATGCTGACACGCAGTCATAGTTGATGCTGGGATTCTCATCATAGCACACCATTCAGGACTATCCTCATAATTATAGTCCCAGTCTGATTCAAGAATTTTTCTCATCGCAAGTTTATTAACTGGAATATGAGTTCGGAACTCTTTTGCGAATATAGAATTTGGATTTTGTTTAATAACAAAGTGAGGGGAAGCCATCATAATATATACTATAAGAGCTTTCTTTTTATATTAGTTATTTAAAACAATTCAAATTTTGATTTCTGATTGTTTCAATTTTTTCCGAGAACATTTGATTTTGAAATTCATGAAAAAATTGAAATTTTAAAAATTCTAAATGTAGCTATAAGAAAACACAAACTAACAAAACAAAATGGGAAGAAAAAACAAACAAACCACAGGCGGTTCGACAATTCATACGACCGTTATCGGTTGTCCTAACTGTGGGAGAACTTATAAAGGTCGCAATAAGAAAAGACTTAAAAAGTTAATTTTGTGGCATATGGAAAAGTGTTCCGTGTCTAACGAAGAGTCTGTCGGTTATCAACAAGCTTTAGCTAATTCAAGGAGTTCTCTTCTTTCTACTCGAAGTCGTGCTGGAAACCTTATAACAGAAAGGCGTTTAAGCGGAATGACTCCTGAGGGAGATATTTATAGAATTTCAACTGATAACAGGGCATTTGTGGCTCGGAACCACCTTGACGAAGAGAACAAAATGACGGTTCAAGACCTTCACAACGACTGGGTAAAATCACAAGAAATTATTTTCGGAAAGGTTTCCTGTCTCGGAGATGAGTCAGGGTGGAGGGAACAAGAAAGCAAACGAGATATCTATGAGGAAGAAGTATAACACTTAAACAATTTAAACAAGCGACAGCATACTAAAATAACTAAAAGATAATATGTCTTCTTCAATGAAAAAATATCGTCAAACCACACGAGGAAAGGAGGCAAATAATCGTTGCTCTGCTAAATATTACAAAAAGAACAAAGCTAAAATTCTCGCTAAACATAGAGTTAAAGTAGAGTGTTTTTTTTGTGGAGGATGTTATAATTCGCAATACTTTCAACAGAAACATTTGATTTGTTGTCCTGCTTTATCGTGAATAAACAACGCCTTCAATTACAACTTCATTTTTTGTTATAAATTCAATAATGCTATCTAATGATATAAAGTGTTTGTTTTGAATTAGATTATCTCTATTGAAGACATCTACTCTGTAGATGTTGTTTTTTTTTACGCCTAATGAGTTTATAATCATAGTTATATCCTCATTAGTTTTATTGCTCGGAATATCATAACTTATAGCTGGGCTATAGAAGGATAGTTTCCATTTATTGTCATGTTTTTTAGTAAGCATAAATAACTCTGTATAACAAAACCAGGAAGATCTTTTAAGGACAACATATTCATAATGAATAAAAGGTCTTGCCATTGCTATAGGTTGAGCTGTCTGTGAAAGCACAAGGGGGGATATAGGTGCCGATGGAATGGGACTTTTCATTTTATTATATTATAGTACTATAATATAAATGTCTTCAAAGGGTTCTGTAATAAGTATAGAAGCGGCTGGAAAAGCTCGTGTTTTTGATAATTTGAAAAGACGAGCCATAAAAAACAAGAATGAACTTAATAAAACAAAAGAGGTTGTTAATACAAACAGCGACGATATACATCAAAACAAAATAAACATAGGGAGAGTTTCAAATAAACTAAACAATATAGGCAATATCCTATTTGAAGAAATGCTTAACTTTTCGGCATCTGAATATCAAACAATAAAAAGTAAAAAAAATAAATTAGAATTCACGATGATTGACACCTTCCCTATAAATCTTGATTATAAAGACTTCGCATTTAAACCATTGAGGAGTGCTGACTTCTTAATATTCGGAACTATTAATATTCAATCTTTAACACACAAGGAGGGGACAAGAGGGATAGAATTTACATTTCATGAAATTAAAGAAAACAAAACTCTTTTTTCAATTAAACATCACTGGACGCATAACGAGCAAATACAAATCCCCATTAGTTGTGTTATACATTTAAACGGTTCTCATACAAAACATTATCATTATCAGTTTGAAGCTAAAGCTTTAGGTTGTGATTTAACTATGAAAGATGCTTCTATTAACTTATTTAAAATAAACGGAATTATGGAATAGTTAGGGAAAGTAGGGAAATCAAGGGTTTCGAAAAAAAGTGAAAGTTTCAAAAAGGTAAAATCACGCAGAGAATATTCTGAGGGCTGTTTTTCCTACTTTCCCTAACTATTTTAAATATTCATAATATATAATAAACTATGACGCATCATTTATCAAGGGACGATGATGAAATTATAAATAGTGTGGATATTGATAATCTACAATCGAGAATGACTACGATTGAAGCAAAAACAACGATTTCTGCCGCTCAAGCGGCAAAACTGGCACACATAAGTATAACACAGGCCGCAGATTTAGATCAAATTGAATCAGACACAAATACTAATAATAGTAAGGTTTCTATGGTTATAGGAACAGGGGCAGACCAGGCAATGGCTGGTAATACGACAACAATTTC
>Ga0181420_1001063_pt1 | contig 10584 bp, 19 predicted proteins | sample 43SPOviralmetaG_FD_130145 | JGI IMG/M metagenome (GOLD analysis project Ga0181420, IMG submission 130145) | Marine viral communities from the oligotrophic San Pedro Time Series (SPOT) site, San Pedro Channel, CA, USA - 43 SPOT_SRF_2013-05-22 | ecosystem: Environmental > Aquatic > Marine > Strait... | reverse complement strand
CATGAAAATATGTGTCTTAGGTCTGTTAGCATTTACGTCTGCTAATTCCGTTCTCAAGTCTGCAAAAGGGTCAGCAGGTTCTTCGCTTGCCTTTTGTTGCACTTTCTTACTCTCTCCAAAACCCGCCATCTTAATTCTGCTCCTCTTCTGCTGCCTGTGTTTCTGCTTGGTTAGTTCTGTTTACTTCTGCTACGTCACTACGTAGTTTGTTTAACGCTGCATTCACTTCATTAGCAAACGCTTCTAGCAACCTAATGCTAACCAGTCTATCACCTGCGACTTTCTGTATCTGCATAGCCTCTGTGTAAAGCGTGTTATATTGCTCTACTAGGCTCGCATTGTTTGACACGGCTGTCTCCAATTCTTCTTCCAATTCTTTCTTTGTTCTTTTCTTATCTACCAATTTCTCACCTCACTCAAATTGTGAAGAATCGGTGTCCCCACCACCGACTCTTCTAATTGCTCTTGATGGATTCGTATATACACCAAACACTGCTAGTTGTGGCATACTTTGTCCGTCTTGTACTTTCATCTTTAGTCTACCATAGACTAGTACAGAACTCTTCTCTCCATAGCCCCATAGTTCATCGTCTATGTCTCTAAAGTGGAATGGGCTTGCAATATCGTTGCATGAACCGCTAACCCAACAAGGGATTTCACTCATTCTACCTTTACCGTGTTGATTTTGTAGATTCAAGGAAGATACAGATAGGCTAAAGTTACGTCCTGTCTCATCCCAATCACTAGGTTTACCTTCGGTAGACATTCTCATTACACTACCTCTTACGATTACATCAGGCCCAACCGTACCATCGTTACCATCTCTACCAGTAAAGTGTCTTTTACCAGCGTTGTATGCATCTTCTAGTTCTGTTAGGTTTACGTATGCATCTCCCATGTAGTCATCGTTAGTCCACATCTTGAAAGGTTGTAGATGATGTCTGATGTGCTCAGGACACCATTCATCAGTGTATTGCATAGTTTCGCTAAAGTTGTAATTGGTGCTTAGAACGTCTTGGAATGCTTCACTTTTAGTATTAGGTAGTCTAACTTGGATAGATACAGGAGAACCTACGTCTATCTTCATGTTTCTGTTTTCGTTAGTCAAATCTACTCTCCAAAATTGTAAGTCACCGTCTAAGAACTTCTTTGGCTCATTACCGAAGAATCTGTAATACCTACCCATTCTTTCGTATGGATATGGTCTACCTGCTTTGCTAAGTAGGCAAATCCAATCGTCACCTTGTTTGAATCCCATAGTAGGGTCTGCGTTTGCTGGGTCTGTGGTTACTAGAGTGCCATTAGCGGTGTTAATAGCCCACACGCCATCTTCTTCATAGTAGTGTCCTACAACACCGTCTGACATAGCCGCATTAGGGTCTTCTTGCCATTTCTGTCTAGCATTTCTTACAGACCAACCGTTTCTATCTGCTGATTTCTCTTCTACACCCATCCAGTGTCCTACGAAAGTAACTGTGTCTCCACCGCCACCGCTTATGTTGCTGCTTCTATCTTCGATGTACATTCCTTCTGCCCAATCTACCAATAAGTCTGCATCTTCCGCAGTCCAATCGGTGCAGTTCCATGTGTCGGCGATATGTTTGATGTATGCTTCGATAACTTTCTCCACACTTTCACCAGTTCTTTCCGCTTGCATCTTGAAACGCAGCATCACCTCCTCAGGCCATTCGTCTTTCTTTTCTTCCCGTTGTTTGAACGGGTTATTCTCGCTTGCATTATTCATTTTTGTTACCTCTGTTTACTTGTTTTCTCATTTTTGATACCATCCAGTCAAGGAAGGAATAGTCGTCGCCGGGCCATGTGTATCTATGTGTCATAGTATCACCATATACCGCCATTATGTCCCATATCATATCCAATGTATCCTCATCTTCAAAGTGGGAATATATGTCTCCGTAGAAACCATTGAGTACGGCTGGGAGTGTTCTGCCGGATTTGATTTGTGCATGAAGGTTTCGCCTTAGGTTATACCATTCATTGTTAATTGCGTATGCTACCGAATCTTCTGCGCTGGATGATACAAGTTGGTCTACACGTATACCGATTCCTTTAGAACTGATATCGTTCATGGATTCTATAAACATGATAGTCGCTCTCATATCTCCGTTCATATGTTTTACGAGTTTTTTTAACTCTTCCATCATATCCGTGTAATCTTCGGTTGTAGTTATCAATTGGTACGTGACGAATCTATCATAAATCCAAGATGCGGCTACTTTTTCATCTACTGGTGAGAAAGCGTATGCATTACACCTTGAACGTATAGCAGGTCGTATCTTCTCAATCTCATTACACGTGAGTATAACCATTGCATTGTGAGCATACTTCTCTATCAACTGGCGCATAGCATCTTGTGCTGCTGGGGTAAGCCCGTCTGCTTCATCTAGTAGAATTATCTTTCTTTGTACACCTATACCTTTTGTTCTCATAGCAGTTTTGAATGAGCCTCTAATGAAGTCAATACCTCTATCATCACTAGCATTAGATTCAATGAAGTTCATGCTGTTGAAGTCGTCGCCTAGAAACTGTCTTGCTATACAGTGAGCAGCACTAGTCTTACCTGTGCCCGGAGGACCGTGGAACAACAATGCCTGTGGTAATGCCGATTGACTGGTTTCATACTCATGCTTGTACCAAGATTGTACATCTTGCTTGAGAGCATCTAAACCTACCATTTCACTGATTACTGAGTAATCGAAAATACTTGGAGTTTTCATCACCCTGTTTATTCAATCTCGGTTTATATAGTCAACCAATTTCATCGTATGAGAGCATATCTAATTCTGTATCGTGTGCTTCTACCCAAACAAGAAAATCATCCCATGTCTTTGGAACAGGATTATCAACAACCCAAGATAACATGTGCCAGCCAGCACCATCAGATAAAGCAGAGCGTATCCCATACATATTCTCTAACTTATCTAATAAGACCAACCACTTGAAAATGTCACTCTTGCTATGGTATTTTTCTTTTAACTCCATACCGAAGGGACTCAGAAACTTGCTCACACAAGTCTGCTGGATGTAAGTACCACTAGTAAACAGAGAGCGCCAACTTATTTGTTTCTTTACTCTCATACCTAATTTGGAATCACTTCTATTCTCTACCCAAGTTTTCATACGTAGTTCGGTTAATATGATACCTAAACCCATCCACTCTTCTCTTCTATCTATTTCACTATTCATTTTCCACACCTACTAAATCGACGTACTGAGCCACATCAGATATGCCCATTTCATTATCTATTTCTACAAACGAAGGTTTACTCAAAGTGCCCGACCTTCTATCAACAAACGGCGATGACACACGTATTACTATACAAACATCATCGGGTATTACCTTCCACCTGTTTACTTCTTCCGTATTAGCACCAAGTATTCTTTCAATATCGAATGCGATAGAACTTTTTTCCGACTCTATATAAACTCCGCAAAATCCTACATCCAAAAACTCGTCTACCCCATCGATTGCCTGTAATTTTATTTCCATGACATCACCGTGTTTGTATGCTGCTAATCTTAAATTATGAATGTGAGATTGCTTCACTAAGACATAGCCTCCATATTCAGTAGGAGAGAAACCCCCAGTGTTAGGAAATCGTACCGTGTTCTCATGTTTAATTATTGAATCCCAAGAAGGTGTAGGTAGAGGCCAAGCAATTTCCTCATCATGCGATTCAGAATATTTAAGCAACCTTTCTTTTAATGATAATTTAGGATGCTTAGGGTATGCTACATCGGTGATTACATCACCCGCTTTCTCTATGATAACATCTTCTTCCTCGTTGTATTCAACGCTCACTACCCCGTTATTAGGTATAGATTGGTATACCTCTATATCCACAGATTTGTATTTACTCCACGGAATCCATCTACGCTTTCTTAATGCAGCAGTGGGTTTCTGATACCATAACTTAGGGTCGTATAATAAATTAACATCATTGTACACTGCATGAATTATTTCTTTATCGGTAAGAAAACCCCTACTAGATGATATGATGTCGGGAGATATACTAGTGTTCAATCTTCTTAAAAATCTGAGGGCGGAAATAGGTTGTTGCTCACCTATTACAGATGACCAAAATAATCTAGCGTCTATTTCATTCATCTGTTTACTTAAATCTAAAAACGAATACTCGCCTTCAATAACAGCATTTCTTATTTTCAGCATATCTTCTATGCTCCAATCACAAGGATTCGATGCACTGCTCTCTGATGCGAGTAAAGTCGATACTCTTTTGTCAAGTAATTCTAAAACAATTTCATACGGTACTTCTAATTCATTAGCCACTTTAGAAAGGACTTTTCTTTCAGTCAAGGTTTCATTAGAAAACAGAATCTCGTAAGCATAGAGCGCAGTCGATTCTTCATTGAAGTCTAAAGAAGATAGACTCCTATCTCCTAAGCGACTTCTTTCCCAAGCATTCGCCAAATCTGTAAATAACATTAAACCAGTAGATGCTTGTGAGTAGCGAGCCACTTATTTGGCTTTGGTTTCGTACCCGTTCCTAACATATCCAATGTTATACTTTCCACTTTCTTTACAGTGATACCACTTTTGTATTCCTTAGCATACAAGTAAAGGCAGTCGATTATTAGATTCTTATTACTTCTTTGATTAGACCAATTTGAATCTAATCTTATTTGTGTATACGATAGAATCGCTTTGTTAATCTGTAACGGTTTCATACCGAATGCTATACCTAAAGCATAGATGTCTTTTTCTCTCATGCTTATCTCTCATCGTGATAGAAGAAGTAAATCTCACTCCATATGTTAGAGTAAGCAGTACCCAGTTTATCGTCTTTTACAGATGCCTTGAAATTAGGATAATTAATTTTCATCAATCTTTCAGATACTACGTTAGCCACATGTTCTCTCTCTATGTAAGCCCGATAAGGATAGTCTGCTGTCTCATCCTTAAACAGTTCACACTTAGGAAATATGTTTAGTAAGTGCTGCTTTGACCTAGCCCTCACTAACAGCGTTTCCTCATCATTTCTATTTTCTACTATGCTCAACCATGCGTCGTTAAATGCTATCCACATCTTCAATCCCTTTCCATTCTCTTCATTCAATCTCGGTTTATATAGTCAAAGTTACTTATGCAACTCGTCTTGCTATATCACCTATTCTTTGTTGTAGTACGTTTCTTGTCTGACTGTTTCTAAGCGACGATAGAGCAGCCTCCATCGCATCACTACCACCGTATTTATCGTAAGACTGCCCTAGTTCTTGTTGAGTTAGGTTACCATAGATACTAGGCATGTGTTGTTGAAATGATTCTATTTCTCCTACTTCTGAGCCAAAAGCATCTCCTTTAGGTGCACCTTGTGCTCTATACGGTCCAGCCCCTCCTACGTCTACGTAACTGAGAGTGTTATTGGGTCTACGTAATACGTTATCCATTTCCATACCTAGAACATCCCAGTTACCTATCAGGGCTTGAGGCACTACATCTTGTCGTAATTGCTTTTTATCATCCATACTGATAGGTTTAGCACCTTCTTCATAATCAGTAAGCATAGTAGGTCTACCTCTTTCTTCTATCATTTGAGCATTAGGAACACCGACACCTAATTCATTCAGATAACGATTCATGTCATACTCATTGTTAATGTGAGCCTGAGGGTCACCTCCAGCGAAACCACCTCTTTTTACTACCACTCTTTTACCACTAGGTAAAGTGCGCAATGCAGCACCAGTAGAGCCTCTCAACCTTACTTCTTCTTTCAAGAAGTTCCACGCATCATGTATTGTCAACTACATCCCTCTTTTTACCAGTAATAGTCCGATTCTTTTGTATACTACCACCCTTGCGGTTCTTATGTAAACTTAGTTTAGTGGTATAGTAATGTAAATGTTCCGCCATTTTTGAATCTAAGACTGTAAAACTTTCATCTAATTTTTTCATTCGGGTGTTCAATATGGCTAATTGATTCTGAAACTTCGTGTTTTGTTTTTTGAACTCATCGGCTACTACACTCTCGACTAGAAGTCTATGTTCATTGAAATCTTCCTCTAGGTTTTTTGTGGCTATTTTCATAGTCTCTCCAATGGCTACCCCTACTTCTTTCGCTATCTGTCTTTTTGTGCTATCACTAATAGTTTCAAAAATGGATTTTAATTCTTTTACTTCCTCTTCTAGTAAACGTATCCTGTATTCTTCCTTAGTCTCTTTTTCAATAGAAGATTTACTTCTATTGTAGACGTTTCTTTTGTTTAGTTTTTTAGTAAAGTTTGTACTACACTCATCACAATGACTGCGTACTTCTAAATTACTTCTCTTTCTAAAGTTCTTACCACATGTTTTACAGACTGCTATACTACTCATATTTTCACTTCCTCATAGATTCCCATAGTTTAATGGCTTCTTGCTGTTCTTCATTCAGTGCGTCGAATAGTTCTTCTGCCGCACTTTTCTTCTCTACTTTAGCAGGTACAGTCTTACAATCAGGACAAGTTTTTCTTAACTTGCCTCTACCTGTTTGCTCAAAGTTCTTGTTACAGCCATTACAAACATAGGTTCTCACTACTGTCTTGTAGTTTTTCTTAGCAGAATCTCTAGCAATCTTAGCGTGATTCTTTTTCTGACATTCAGCACAACGTAGTTTCATCTTACCTCTACCAGTCATAGTTTCTAATTGACAATTACAATCTATACATACCCCTACTCTCTGTAAAGGTACGAAAGTCTTAGCCCTGTACTCTGCATTTTGCTTTGCTCTTAGTTCGGTCTTACAACTGTCACAGTGAGTAATGGTTCTACCTTTACCTGTTTGTATGATTACATTCTCACAATCTTCCGTTACACATACATTCTTACGAATGACTTTAGGTTTGGGCTTTCTTATGTTACGTCTATGTGTCTTTCTACATTCTTCTGATTGACAAAGAGTCGGCGCTTTACCTTTCTTTACTTTGTAAGAAAACTCTTCCTCGCATATTCTACAAGTAGACTTCTTATGTGTGACCTTTTCTTTCTTTACTTCAATTTTCAATCCTAGCATCTTCGCTAATTCTATCGCCGCATCATCACTCATTATATCACCAAATATTTTCTTAACTCGGACAAAATTACGAACCCTGAGAATACTATAAATGTAGTTATTGTGCCACACATACCACATAATAACTCATACAAGTTCAATCATTCCACCCCAAATCTAAATTGAATATTAACTCACCTAAGTCTAAAGTGTGTTGCTGTGATTCCCCGCATTTACAACAAGTAATATTAACAAGCACATCTTCTTGGTTATTGATAATCTCAAAACCATTAACATACACATCATCATGCGTACAAAAGTTTTCGTCTAAGTATTCTTGACCTCTTCCATCACTCATGCTGTCGCCTCTATTTCTTGCCACCAATCGGGTGCAGATACGTGTCTGTAATGCACACCACCTGCGCTACTTGCTTTGCTCTTGTAGTACGCTCTGTATGCTTTAACCGCATCTTCATCTTTGTATTCGTCAGGCATGGCCTGAGCAAACGGAGTTTTGCTATCGTAATCCCAGTTAGGTGCAAATTGTTTGCCATAGTGTTTACCTTCAATAACATCTTTCATGTGTCTAATTGGACCTTCACAAGCATGTGTTTTGTTGAACCTCATACTGTATTCATAACATAATGCAATAGCATGTTCTGCTAACCACATGAAATCGTCAAGTGAATTACCGCATTGGATAGTACATGGGTGATGATGATAGCCCCCCTTGTATGGAGTACCTTTTTGTGTCAACGGCATAATATCATCAGTAGCCCCGTATCTGCGTAATGCAGATGCCATCATTTATGCGCTCTCCACTACCATTTTCGGCACTCTAACGCAGTCCATGTACTGTGCTGCTTTTACTGGGTCATTGTCTAATACAAATATATTCATTGTAATCACTCCAACATTTCTTTCAACGTTTCTACTTCATGTGAATCCCAAGTAATTTGACTATTAGGGTCTACTTGAACATTCACCGTACCGTTGCATCTAGTACAAACAAGACCAATGTTCCAAACGTTCCATAGGTCAGAACCTACGGTAGTTAAAGTCCATACATGCCCGTCTTTCTCACACGATTTCAATGTCTTTTCCATATCCTTCATCTTTACTAATTCATTCATTCTTGCTGCTAAGGCTGCTCTTTGTGCAGTTATCTCTTCTATCTCATTTTCATATTTTGTCGTCATATTTCTCTCTCCTTCTTTCAATCTCGGTTTATATAGTCAAGTAATCTTTCAAGTAGACTCGCATTACTTGTGTTCCTTCTCTCTTTACTGGCGATTTATTATTCGCCTTTAATTGGTTTATAATCTCCATACAATCGTTACAACGGGGTATCTTCCTTGCCACAAACTCATCCATATAATGCTCAGGCCATGTGTGATTCTTAGCGCCACAAACAGTCCCATCAGTACCAAAACTATGGTGCATAACTTCGGGATACCACTTACTCATTTCTTCACCTCGTAATCTACATGGTCTTTAGGTAACTTATGCTTCCTTCTATCCATCATGTTCTGTACTAATCCAGCCACATTATTAGCCCCTGAATCGAATCTCTTCTTAGTAACGTCATCGTTAATCATTCTTTCTTTCAAGGCTGATAGTTCTATCTCTTCCAGTAGATGTTGTAATACTTCGTACTCTACATGAACTACACTAACTGCTCTTCCTTTCATCTTCTTCCCTCTTGTTCTTCATATCCACTAACATGTCCCTTAGTATAGGTAACAACTCTTCCAACTGCTGCTCGTTTAATCTGACCCCATGTCTAGTAAAATTAGGCGGGGTGTTACTCATGTTCATTATGCGTATATCTACCCAGTCTTTACCATAATATTCTATCATCCTTAGATGTAGTATACCTTTGTTATCTTTCCACTTACCTTCCATGCTAGGTGATTGCCACTTGATTTCATCACTCATTCTTCTTCCTCCTTTCTTGTACCATCATATCTATGACCACAAACTCTGCAACAGTGTTCTCCTGAAACTCTCGGACATATTTTACACTTCATTCTTCTTCATCCATATCTTTGAACGGCTCTAACAAATCATCGCAGAGTTGGTAAAAGCCCTTAGACTTCCCTCTTTCAATAAGTGCTCTAAGTGTAGCCCTCATCATCAACGCTTCCTTCGATACTTTTCTATACATATCGTAAATATCTACTTCTTCATTCTCTAAGATATAGGGTAAAACGGGCATCGCTGTTGGGGTATAGGCTGGTTCTAAACCTTTCAAAGTAAGTCTAGCCTGTTCGCTATCCCAAAGTCTCTCATAGTTATACATTTTTAATTCGGAATATTCACCTCTTTTATCGAAAGCACATATGCTAGTCATTGTACCATCTTCGAGTACCAAATCACTGCCATTCTTTGCATAATCTAAATCTTGTTGAGTCATTGCCACACCTCCACAATTTTCTGCGAGCATGGATAACATTAGAGTATATTTTAAGCAATCTTCTTGGCTAGTAAAGAATGGTAGATTAACTTCTACATCTAACTGTACTTTTTCATTATTTGCTGTTGGGGTAGAATCAAACAACGGCAATCCGCTATTCATTTTCCCTCCAACTGTAAGAGGGTAATTGTAGTATGCGTTGGTCTTACCCTTCTCGTTAAGAGTAGGCCATAGAGTCCAAAGAGGAAGAGTAGAACGAAGTCCACCATCCTTATAGACAATCTTTGGGCTTTGCCCTATAACATCTATTAAACGCCATTCTTCATTAGTCAACATTTCAATCATTCCTCTTCTTCATCCCAACTTAACTGTTGACAAAATGTACCCCACATCCATGGTGGTATTTTGACAACTTTTTCACTATGAGTTTGGTTTCCCCCAATGTGTATACTACCCACCCCAACATTACTTGTGTGCCCTTTATGCATATCTATATCCTCAATCATTTCTTCACGGCTTAATGCGGAATATTCATACTCAGATGTTCTAAACCGCATGAAATATTTGTCACCCATAAGTAAGTGATAATCGTCAGGGTCTAACTGTATCTCTTCTCCAGTGTTAGGATTAGTTACTAGATATGCCCATACTTGTATGGTAGTCGTGTCACCGTTGTCAAGTAGTATCTCTCTATCCTCTATGTAACTAGGCCATACATTTTCTAGCCCCATATCTTTGAGTAATGTACCGTCACTACCAGCCCAGTTCTGTGCTATATCTCGCTTCATGTGAATCTCTAACATCCTTGCTTCTTCTGCACTACTAGGTTCAGGCATCACTTCTGTATCGCCCTCTAAGAGAGTATACCCTACGTCAAACATCAAGACTTTCATACGTTGAAGATTCTCTTCTGCTTCAATAGATTCTACTATCGATTTCAAACTCCAAGTGCTTTCATCTATTTTTACAAACGTTAGGCCGCTTCCATCAGGCATCCATACGCCACCAACTTGCATCTCTGCAAAGTGTTTCAGCGCCCATTCTTTCAATTTTCTATCAGGTTTCCAATTATTTTCTTTACTCATTTTTTCTTTCTCCTTGTTTTGATTCAGTAATAGTTTACGATATGTTGGCTTATCCGACTTCTTAATGCTCTAT
>Ga0181420_1001062_pt1 | contig 10585 bp, 7 predicted proteins | sample 43SPOviralmetaG_FD_130145 | JGI IMG/M metagenome (GOLD analysis project Ga0181420, IMG submission 130145) | Marine viral communities from the oligotrophic San Pedro Time Series (SPOT) site, San Pedro Channel, CA, USA - 43 SPOT_SRF_2013-05-22 | ecosystem: Environmental > Aquatic > Marine > Strait... | reverse complement strand
GAGGAAACAGCAGCAGCAGCGGTTCCAGGTCTTGGAGAAGTAGCAATGGCGGCAATTGGTATAGGTAATTTAATAAGTGGTTTAGTTCAGGAGCATAAACAAAAAGCAGAAGCAGCAGTCCAAAACGCCCAATCAATGAATATGCCAGTTCCAAATGTGGTTTTGGATTCAGCGCCAACTTTTGATTCTACCCTAAGATAATTATTTTTTTATTTCTTTTTTATTTCTCAAAATTATTTTATTTCTATAAAATATATAAATCTAATATGTTTCGTGTTAAGAATTCCGCAATGTCTATCGGATATGATTCCGTAAAAGTGCCGTGCCGAAATGGACTCGTTTTTGAAGAGGACAAACAGATAGTTTTTGATTTACCTCGTGATATTGGTATGGCAAATCTTAAAAATGCTTGTATTGAAATGGATGTTAATATTAATGGTTCTGATAATGCCCCACTTTTACAGTTAATTAAAAGTAGTGGTGGAAGTTGTCTATTCAACAGAGTTTCTATTAGATCCCAGGGCAGACTTTTAGAACAGTTAGATAACTATAATTTATATGCAAATATGGTTTATTCAACATCCCAGGATGCTGGAACTTTAAACAAACGATCAAGATGTGAAGGATGTGCCCCATCTTATAAAATCCAGGATAATCCTTTTGTAACTCAGAATACTCCAATGGCAACTGGTGGAACTTTAAACAATGTAAATGAAACTTGGAGATATGTTGATAGAAAATTACAAATCCCACTTTTAGGCGGTATTTTCCAGGCAAACAAAACAACACCTTTAATGGCACTTCCCTTAGAAGTTGAAATTATTTTAGAAAAAAATAATAGAGTTTTATTCAATGACCCCAACTTAAATAATGCTTTAGTATGTGCCGATTTACCAGTAGGACCCCAGGATTTTCTTGAATTAGATGCTGCTGAATGTGCCAAATTTGGTGTTGTTGGTGGTGGTAATCAATACCCAACTGACGAGAAATTAAATAGAGTTGGATCATTACCATTTAGAGTGGGTCAGCGGATTCAGATTGCCAAGACTGGTGGTGCCGGTGCTTTAGTTAATGATGGAAAAGCAAACATTGCCACCATTACTGAAAATGCCGGTTTAATTAGATTAACATTTGCTGCCAATATCAATACCAACGCTTGCACTGGTGTAACAGTTTCTGCCTTAGTAAATGGTCAACTGGCAACTGATACTGCCGCCGCTGCCGGTCTTGCGGTAACTCCCCAAACAGTTTCATATCAGGTTAAAAACCCTCGATTAATTGTTCCTAAAGTAATGACAAACGCACAGTATAATAAGGCAATGAGTGCCGCAATTGCCAAGGGTAAATTCGCATTCGACATTGTTTCTTATACTGATTATATGACAAACATTGTAGGAACCACTACTTCTTCAACAAATATAATTCCTGCTGACCTTTCCAGAGTAAAATCTCTCTTATGTGTTCCAGTTGAACAGGTTGATTTAGACCGACTTGATAATATTAGATCGCAACAGGGCAGATATATGGAGGCAAACTCTTATGAATTCCAAATTAATAATAGAATGGTTCCGAGTCGTTTAGTAAGGTTAGAGCGTGAAGCACACGGTGAATTTGTAGCAGGTGCCGGAAATTACATTGCCGTTCCGGAATTTGCCAATGGTTCAGTATTGGGTGCCGTTCATACTTACGAAGTAGAAAAAGCATTAGGTGATGCCGGATTCGATGTTAGAAACTTAAGGTTCCTGGCAAAAACTCACGGCAATGCTTCAGATGATGGTTACTATTTAATTGGTAGAACATTAGGTCCTTATGGTATGAGTGAAAACTTAATGGGTGTTAGTGCCATATTATACCTCAACTACTCCGGAAACAATACCAATCTTAAATTATTACACAATTATTGTGTTCACATAAGAACCATAGAAATGGGACCCAATGGTGTTGTTCTAAGATATTAAGCGTAGCAATACAGAATCCCAAAGGGTTCGACAAAGTCATCATAGATTCATAGATTTTTTTTTTTTTTTATAAATTTTATTAAACTAAATATAACCAATTAAAAATTATTTTACAAAAAAAAAATATTGTTATAAAGTATTAAAATGCCCCCATCTGCCAATATATCATTAAGCGATGTTCGCAAACAGTATGTTCAATTAAATCCAGTCAATGCCGTTTCCAATGGTGTATATTCTCCGGGATCTGGTATACCTTTAATTAAGTTTGATATTAGTTCAAGCGATGCCCCAATGTTTCTCCAAGGTGATGACTTAAGAATTAATGGTAAAATTACTTGTGCAAATGTTGCCAATACAGGCAATAACTTTGTAGATAATTTTTGTGGTCGCTTTGCCTCCATGGTTGATACAGTTACTATTTCCAGTAAAAGATTAAACCAGGTTATTGAGCGTGTCAATAACTACTGGCGTATTGTGCCATCAGTTGTTTCATCTTTACACGGTAATGAAGATATTAACACAGTATTAGCACACGAGGGAGGACATCACGAAACAAACTTTTTAACAAGACACGAAGTTGTAGCAAATGATGGAACCAAAGGAAAATCTTTTTCCAGTCGTCTTTATACCGGTTGTCTTAACTCCGGTCAGATGTTAGACCTTTCAAATGCTGGTATGGGAGGTTTAGTAATTGAGATTTTACTTAAACCAAATGTATCGTATGTATTTGGTGCCGATGCTGCTGCCGCACCTGCCTCAACATTCCAAGTAAGTGATTTAACCCTTACTTGCCCATTATATCACCATTCCGCACAATCTGCCCCACCTCAGCAGACTTTTGCTTTTAACTCATTATCAACAGTATTCCAGACTATTAACTCAAGCACTTCAGTTGTTGCTTTAACTCCTGGATTAAGACAGGTATCCGCCATATTTGCCAACTTTATGAATACTGCTGAGATTGGTAATCAGAATTTCAATTCATCTCGTCTTGGTAATATTGGTCAGGTTCGTGCCCTTAGATACTCAATCAATGGTGCCTTAGTTCCTTTACAGTATCGCCTATTAACCAATGAACAAGACAATGACGCTTTAGCACCTGCCGGATCCGTATACAGAGGAAGATGTATGATTGATAGAAACTACATTGAGGCAGTTAATATTAACAGATGGAGTGAAACTGGACGAACTGCACTTGCTTGGAACAATTGGAATAGTGGTGTTGTGAATCGATCACAGACTCAGAACAATGACGGAACAGACCAGGGAACTGCTGAAGGTATAGGTATTTTATATGATGCCTACGGAACTGGAATTGACTTTTCACAACAGGTGTTCTCATTTGAATTAGAGGCAAGTGGCACTGATTTAGATGGCACTGCCGCTAAGGCACAGGGTTGTTATATGTGCTTCTTAAATAAGAATCAGATTGTAATGAGTGCCCAGGGAATAGAATTGATGAGATGAGAACATTAATTCTCGAACCCCAAATAAATGGGGGATAATACTACTTAAAGAAATAGTTGAATTTATAGAATGTGGTTTTATCTAAATATATGTAAATCCACAAATTTATTTTTTTTTTATTTTTATAATTTTATTTTTTATTTTTATAACTATTTGATTAAATTTATAAAAAAAAAATAAAATATTGTATTAAGTTATACAATTTAATATGACCGATATTGCTCAAGCATCCGATGTATCTGCTGAAATGATTAAATATGAAGATGTCCCAGATTTATTAAAAGGGAGTGTTGTCCAAAGGGCAGTTAATGTATCAGTTGAAACTAATATTTTGGAACCAGTCTCCCACCAGTATACTTCTGAACTTGGTGGTGTCACTCGCTTCGTCTTACCTGCCAAAGGTGTCATCAATATGCCAAGTGTTGCACTATGCTTTGAAATAGTCAATGGCGCTGCTGCTGGTGAAGGTGTTGATAGAAATCTCGCCTTCCAGTTGGATTGTGGTGGAACTGCCATGATCCAGAGAATCACCGTCCGTTGTGGTGGTCAGATTATATCAAGAGTTGATGAATGTGCTTTGTATAATATGATTAAAAACAAATTTAAAAGTCAACAGTATAGACAGAATGTTTTAGATGTCCGCCACACCGCTTCTAATAATTTAGCATTGAAAGTATTAAGAAATCCGGCAGGAACTGCTGCCCAAGCAGGTTTTACTTTAGGGTCAGGTTTAGTTGGTTATCATCAGTTAATTAATACTGAATTAGATCAAACCAACACTTATGGAGATAATATCTTAAGTGCTGCCAATGTTGAACACACCAAACAAAGAAACAAACAATTAAGAAATTTTGACAACAGAGGAACTGGACCTGAAGTCGCAATTAGACTCGCTGATATTATTCCATTTTTCATTAATAACCAGTTACCGGCATTTGCGATGGCACAGTTAGAAATTGAATGTGAATGGCACAGAGGACCTGCCGCTGCCACCGCATACAACAATATTAATTCTGCCCCAGTTTGTGCCGATGACCCATCAAACGCTGGTCTTGGTGCTTCAACTGGACACAATATATCATTTGCTGCTCCTCCATTCCTTTCGATTGATTATTTACATTATGATGAGAATGAACAGGCAAAGATTGCTGCCGCAGTTGCCAACAATGGATATAGATTCAATTTTACTGAGGTGGTAGTTACTAAGGGAATAAACCCTGAATATACAGGAGGTGTTAATGGCACTCATATAGTAGAGTCAAACCACCTCTTAGGTATGATGGGAAAAGAAGTAAAAAAAATATATGTTGTTAAGAACTGGGATCTAAACAGTGCTCAAGGTGTAGTAGAAAAAGATTTTACAGACGAAGGATGTCAAACTCATAGAAATGTCCAATTATGGGATTTAAAGAGTGCAAATGTTAGACAAGAAAAATACAATTTTATTGTAAATAATGAAAGATTATACAATATGGATGTTGAGAATCCATCTTTACAGCATCATTACACCTCACATTGTGAGAACAACTGGCAATGTGCTCCTGCTCAGTTTGATACACTCAACTTTAATGCTGATGCCTTATCCATTTTAGGTAATACACAGGATGCCGGAACCGTTGATAACTTAAGCGGTGGGTCTTGTTTTACTCAAAGAATTCAAGGTGGTAATGCTCACGTTATTGGTCTCAACTTAGACAAATACAATGAAATGGGAAATGCCGTTGGTAATGGAACATTAATTTCTACTGCTCCAATTGAATTTAGATACAGTTGTGCCAAAATTGAATCCGCAGTTGGTGCTGAACAACGAAAAGCGGCAATCAACCTAACCTTCTTTATTGAACACCGCCGATCACTTATTATAACACAGTTAGGTGTTAAAGTGGCGGATGGTCAGGCAATGGTTTAAAGGTCTTCTCCATCAAATATTTCTATAGTAATATCAAAAGTTGGACTATTGTCAACTTTTTCTGGAAAACATAAAACAGATGAAACTCCCCTTATCCTTTCAATTAAATATTTTAAAACCATTGGAAATCCTGGTTGATTTTCAGTAAGCATATCTAAATCTTTGGAAAATGCATAAATTGTCATTAATTCTTTTTGAATCTTAGACCATTTTAATAAATTGTTTTTTTCTTTTAATTCCAAGTCTTCATTTTTCTTTATTAAATCTCGACCCATTTCAATCAATTCACCTTCATCCATTTTTTTTTTTTTAATATAACAATATATATATTTTTTAAAATATATACCAAATAATAACATAAAAAAAAAAATATATTATTAATTTAAAATGTCAACTCAAAATCAGGTTTATGAATGTTCTCGTATCAATGCTGCTCACACCATAAGTAATTCTGAATGGATTAATGAATGGAATGAAGGTATAAAATTAAATAAGGGCGATACAGTTCGTCTTTTAGGATCTTTTATTTCTGAGTTAGGAGATGGAAATGATATATCAGTTAATGAAGATACACCAGTTTCTATTTTATATAATATGTATGTTAATGCTGATACAGTAAAATTCCCAGGAACAACAGATGCCCACTATGCTTCAAGTTTTCAATTGAAATTGGGGGATATAGCACAACCCGCTTATGCAACTGATAATTTTGGGACAGAACCACCATATTGTGGTTTAAATAAAAATGCCCAAACCGCATTTCCAAACATAGATGTTGCGACAGGCACTGCCAGTTATCTTGAAAATCGTGCTTTGTTGGGTGATAGATATACATATAGAAATGTTACACCCAATGGCAATACCTATCAATTTATTGATAATGATGATGCGGTGAAGATAGGTTCATATTTTGATACATCAAGTGGAATAGCATCTTTGGCATTAAATAATGTTAACCAAATTAAAACAGGAACATTGACAGAATGGAATGCTCGAAATATGACTGAGGAATATTATATTGCCCAGATGTCAAAACTTTGTAACTTTCCAAAATTTAGAGGTGTATATACCGAAAGAACAACTGGTAATTTTGTCAAACAGAATTTTTATGAAAAAGACAAATTAGAAGTTGGTGATTATGTATCATCTTATTATATTTCAAATTTTAGTCATTGGGTCGATGAAAACCAACCAACCGCCACTTATACTACAAATGAGGTATTTGGAGATGTAAAATGGCAAGCAGGTCCTCAATCAGTTGTGGGAAGAGTAGCGGCAACAAATTATAAATATGTAAATGTTTATGATCCCGTTGCCAATATTACAAAAGTAATGGAAATAAGTCAATGTTATGTTCAAGATTTTATAAATCCAAGTTCTTACAAATTTAAAAACGATTTTTTCCCAGGAACTGAATCATTTTCAAGTAGGCATGGTAGACCTGAAAAAGAAAATGGATACAATAACATAAAATATCAAAACAGAACTGCCGGTGTGAATAGTGCCCCATTAACACCTATTCAAGGAATAAATGCTGATGGAAAAAATTATTATAAACCATTAAACAATACATATAATCGCAGTCAAATTTCAGCATTTCCGGCATTAGCACCTAACGCAATAGAACAAATGAATGGTGAAGTTAATATGGGGTTAAGTTTCCTTTGGAGTTGTGGCGGGTCAAATATGTATCCAATAGGATTTTCTAACGGTTATCCAAAAGATGTTTTTACATCTTGGGTTCATTTTGATGATGTCAAACCAGGAGTTTTTACAATTACAGGTGACCGATTCAAACAAGCAGGGGCAGTAACAGACACCATTATTTATGTTGATTCACCTTTAAATTTGGAAGATTTTAAAGCACAATATCCAATTAATTCTGAAATAAGCGATTTTGGAAGCACATTCACCAAAGAAATTGTTGGTATACTTTTAATGACACCGGGAACAACCGTCAACACCTATCAAATTTTTATAGATTCTGCCTTGGGTGTTGTCGTTCCTTTAGCAAGACCCATAACATTAAATAAACAAGAAGGCGGTTGGTATTGGTATCCGAGATATTTTACACAACAACAAAATGTCGCACCATTAACAGTTCAATTTGATAGAGTAGATACAGATTTATATCAAGATGTTGGGGCAATAGTCAAAATGAATCCTGACAATGATCAAGTAGAATCATATACACCTGAACCCGGAACCATTCATAGGTTATATATACCTTATGCACATCAACAAGTAGGTTCACCATATAAAGTGAGAAACTTTGGGGCAGGAATAGCACAAAGCACGACAATTGACCAGTTGGCGATTAATAATACTACCGGTAAATCAAATGCCGCAATTGAGGATAGAATCCGCCACAATTTCGGAGTTTCTTGTGCTTATGTCGGTTCAGGTGATATGACAGATCCCGCAAATCGCTCCATGCCAGTTCCATATCAATATGGATTTGGTGCTCAACCAGTAATTCCCCCAAATACAATTTCAGGTGTAGAATATGTTATGGGAAGTGGATATAATGAACCGGTTTTATCGGTTTATTTTCAAAATGAGGTGGGAGATTGTAGATTCCCAAGAATAAATGATTTTACACAAACAGGATTTAATGCCAAAATATGGAAAGAGGATTTATTGTATATAAAACAATATAAATCACAAATAACAATTCCCGCAGGTTTTTATGAAAACAACCGAATTGCGGATTTGATAGATGAAATTTTACATTATACAACCGAAGATTATCAACAAAAAGAAGGAACATCAACCACAGTAACAGATAGAGAGAGAAACTGGACAACCGGAAATAATGTTTTACGAGGGAATTTTGTTCATACATATATTCCCGAATTAACCTATGGATTTTTTCCAGAAACAATTGCCAATTCTTTAGTTGGAAAATATACTACTGCTTGGTGTGATTCTTTTTTTCAATCACACGACGCAACAACAGGTGCCATTACTTCAATTGGTCAAAAAGATATGAGTTATTATTGTATTCCATTTAATTATGAAGTAGATAGAACTACACCAATAAAAAACGATAGAAGAATACATTTATTTAGATTGATTGGGGCAAAATTATTCACTATGAATGATGATGGAACTTATGCCGACCAATTTGATATGCAAAATATAAATCCAAGTGAAACATTCCATAATAGAATTTTAGATCCTATAGCGTGGAATAGAAACGGTGGAGTTCCAAATCAAGCAGCAATTATGTATCAAAACCGATCATATCTAAATACCCTCATGTATGGCGGACAAAGTAAAATTTGGGTAGGTGCCGTAAATCCTACTTTTTCTTATGACAGTGACAAAAATTTATTTGGTTTTTCGTTTCTTTATACGCCATATCGACCGGCAACAGATGAAGGTGGAAGCACATTGACATTGGTGGGCGGTGAAGCGGTCCCAAGTGCAATTATAAATGCTCATAGCACTGGAGGAGTAACCAGTTCATTAAGTGGTATTTATATAAGTGCGATAAGTTCAGACCAACCAAACGCCAATAATACAACTGCCTTTTTTGATTTATTTAATAACGGTTTAAATTATCCAACACCAATTCCAAATTATCTTTCCAACTCCATTGCGTTTTGGAATTCATTAGGATTTACAACTGAACAACTAACAACATTTAGTGAGGGAAACAATCCAAGAATACCATATATTTTTTATTCTAATGATTTGATATTTTCACATTGTTTAAGAAATTTACCCAATCTTGATATTTCGGTTAATGGTTCCAATCCACTTAAATCATATTGTTCATTGTGGGCACCTGCTCTTCAATATGCCGTAATTATAGATTCAAATTTCGTTTATGGTGCTGAACGACCAAAAGTAACGGCATCACCATTTTATTTAATTGGTTCATCATTTCCAACAACTGAATATTATGGTGGTAAGGGAACTAAACTTCCAATTATTGGTATTTGTTCCAGGCAGTTTAGTTCTTTCGGTTATGCGTTTGATTTATCAGAAAGTGCGGTAACATTAACTATAGACCAAGACTGCACAATCACATCAATAAAAACAAAAATATATAATAATGATTTTACAATTCCGGCAAATCTTGATTCTAATTCATCGGTGGTTTATGTAATTGAAAGAAATAATTATTATACCGATCCAACACCACAACAATTAAAAGCAGGAGGTGAGGAAATATTAGAAGAAAATGCTCCCGTTAATTATACACCTCAAATGTTTGAATATTTAGCGCCTATAGAGTATCACGCACCACTATTCGATAGTGATGATTCAGATTTCGATGATTAAAATTTAAAAAAATAAAAAAAATCTTTGTTAAGAGTATACAATGCCCAATTCTCAGATTTATGTTCGTGATATAACCAACAATAAAAATGTGCCATTACAGGTGGATGGTTCTAATAAATTAGCAGTTGCTGATTCAGTTGCTCAAAGTTCTTTATCAAATATTGATTCCATATTAGGTGGAACTTTAAATGTTGCGGATGCCACTGCTGGTGGTATGTTAGCAATGATTCAAAGTGCAATAACCGGAACTTTAACAGTTGATGATGTAACCGCTCAATCTTCTCTTTCTAATATTGATTTAGCATTAGGCGGAACATTACAAGTAAACGATGGGGGTGCCGCACTTCAATTATCAAGTATTGCCTCATCTTTAAGCACAACTTTAACGGTTGATGATTCAACAACCCAAGGTAAATTAGATACTATTAATACAACACTTCAGGGAACTTTAACAACTGCCCAAGGAGTAAGCAGAACCAATGGAAATATTGCGGTTTCTCAGTCAGTAACAAGTGGCGATGTTTCCGCATCAGTTGATTCAAACCTTTATAAAAATGCGGCGATCTTTGGAAATTTAGGTGCAAGTGGAAATGTAATAATACAGGTATCAAATGATAATTCAACCTGGCATGATTCACACCACGAATTTTATTCAAATGCCAGTGGATATGATTTTAGTGGAGAATTTGCCACATTAGCAAGATACTGGCGAGTTAAATATTCTCTAACTGGAACAGTGTCGGTAAGATATGCCTTAGTCGCTTAAATTATTTGACAAGTTGCCAATTTACTATACAAAAATAAATAATCAATTTGTTTAATAGGTTGTGATTGTGAAGCAGATATATTTTTATATCCGGCAGGTTTTCGAAAATATAAATAGTCGGAAGTCATAGTAATATTTATATATAGTATTTTTTTTATATTTATTTATTTATTTTTTTTTTTTTTTTTTTTT
>Ga0181420_1001059_pt1 | contig 10603 bp, 24 predicted proteins | sample 43SPOviralmetaG_FD_130145 | JGI IMG/M metagenome (GOLD analysis project Ga0181420, IMG submission 130145) | Marine viral communities from the oligotrophic San Pedro Time Series (SPOT) site, San Pedro Channel, CA, USA - 43 SPOT_SRF_2013-05-22 | ecosystem: Environmental > Aquatic > Marine > Strait... | reverse complement strand
TCATTGAATCACCTCATTCACCATTCTACTTTTTGTATGATTGCCATTTGAATTATTATGTTCAAGACTTTCAAATATGATATCTTTAGGAAGCATCATATTACAGAAATATGAATTGTTAAAAGATGCTGTATTTCCATCAAATGAAACCTTCTTGTCAACTATAAGCAACTGTAAAGAATTCCCATTGATTTGTTGATTATAAAATAAATTACCGATCTCTTGATAATTTAAAATTGGCAATCCCAATATCATCGCAAAGGGCTTCCCAATTTCATAAAGTCTCTTTAAGATCTCTTTTTTATTAGTGAATGGCGGATTTGAAACAATATAATCAAAATCATCATCAGGCATATAGTTCAAAAAGTCCTGACCCCTCCATATATGAGAATATATTACTTCATGACCAGCTTCCTTTAATAATATCACAAATTCACTTTTATCTGTATCAAATGGACACCATATCACACTATTAGGTTTAAGATATTTAATGATAGGTTCAACCAAGATCTTAGGCGTATAGTATTCGTCTTTTTTCTGCCAACTTGTGCGCTTGAAGTAGTCCTCGCTCATTGGATCCACCTCCAAACCCTCACAGGTCGTCCGTGATTCGTCCTGCGAGTCGATTTGACGAATTGCATTGTTGATTCTACCCATTCATGCCGCTTTGCATAATTGAAGACCGCAGCCATCGCTCTAGGCTCTTCAGGAGGCAATATCTCCATCCTTTCTAATTCGTGCCATATGTCATCGCTCGAAAACGATCCCAAATTCGGAGCCACTCTCCTCATCGCTCTTAGTCCACATCGAACCCATGATGCATCTCTTCCGTTCTCAAATGCTCTGATGATCTCATCGACTACTCGACGATCTGATTTTGCATTATCGCTTCTATTCAATTCATTTACTACTTGCATAACTTCATTCATTATTTACAACCTCCATATATTCTCTAAAGGCCAGCATAGCCGACCACAGAAACATCAAACACACAAGGAAAAACAATCCAAAAAATGACTCATAACCTAGATGCATGGCAATGCCATCTAAAGCCCAGAAGATCAACCCTAGAGCAAAGAAGAAACCAAGACCGAAATATTCTTTATCATTCATTCGACCACCTCATTAGAGGGATCTTCATATTGCCAGAATACCCACTCTTCAGTCTCTATCATGGCAACTAGATTATCACAAGCTGGGCATCTTTCGTGACCAATCCAGCCACTACCCCCACAAGGGCAATTCATTGAACGACCCCCACCATTTTCAATGCGTTATCATAAGTTCTTTGATTGCTTGATGCCGAATTAAAACCACGGATCTCGATTACCGACCATATCTCATCATGACCATAATAATCATATTTAATGCCAAGGGCATCTAAGGATATAATAATATCAACAGCATTTCTATCCTTGACCGCAATAAACTTTGAAACCATTCAGACCACCCCCTCGGTAGTCTTTGAATCCGAGTCCGGCCTGACCCACTCATAAGATTCAGTGCGAGCCATCTCTTGATTCAGCATCTAAACTCCTCCTCCCAATCAGAACCGAATCTAGCCTTGGCGTCTTTGATCGCTTCTTCCTTAGTGAATGAAAATACATATAATTCTGGGTTAAATCCGCCCATTAACCAATCTATTAAATCATCTTTATTGTTGCCTACTTTGCGAACAAAACCGCACTCATGTGCATACCACATAGGCTGCTTCATGCTCTCACCGTCCAACCGAGTGAATGATCTACATATTCTGTGACTTCATCATAAGCGACATAGGTATTGTAGATAGGGTAAATTATTTGATCGATAGCAAGACCTTGACCTCTTACATCTTCAACGTGAATCAATTGCTTCTTTGTTAAAGATGATAGAACACCTCTTAACTTAGTCGCAGGTATTTTGGTATATGTCACTAGATCATTAATATCGACATCAGAAAATCCGGGTTCTGATCCCCAGTTATACCATGCTCCATCATCCTTCAAAGCCTTCATGACTTTTGCTTCCATTTCTGTTAAACTTATTTTCAATTCTTCTGTTTTCATGCTTCCACCTCTACTTTCGCTCCATTTTCGATGCATATTTTACATATAACTCTTGTAGGGTTCCCATAATGATTAACCCAAATAGTCACATATTGTTCGTTTTTTGTTACGTTTTTACATTTGCAACATTTCATTCGGTAGGTTTTGTTATTGTTGACCATACCCCTCCTAGTAGCCACCCCTATATAACACCTGCATACATTACATACACTTCTTAAACCAGTGTATATCTCATATATATCATGCGAACCATAAAAGCGACGGGGAATTTCTCCGGTGAAACATCGATGAGAGTGTCACAATTGACATCAAGAAGACTGCAAATTTGCAAACACAACGGCGGTTTTAGATCCGTTGATGCTTTGTTGAAGATCATGCTTGATTGTTGGGAGGGATCGCTCGATGAGTGAAAATGAAAAACCTAAATTCTTGAAAGTGGCCGCTTTATGGATTCATCACGGAAAGCCGGCATTTAGCGGTAAAACTGAAGAAGACATCCCAGCCGGTTCAAAGATTCTACTCTTTGAAAATGAAGATGTCACTGAAGAAAACAGGAAACCTACATTCAGAGTCGTTATACCTTTGGAGGACTGATTATGGACATCTCATTAACTAAGATGTCTGAAATGATATGTGCCGTGGCCGCTAATGTCACAGAAACCATCAGAGAGCCATCTATCAGCAAGCTGACAGCTTCAGCAAAAAGGGAAATTGGCCCGTATATTAATTCGGGAATAGTTTCTATATGTATTGAAAACTCGACACTCTTTGAAAGGGTGGGTGCATCAAGTGAAGGGATCCACTACCGGCGAAATTCAGCGATATCTTAAACGCCTTGCAAGGGGAAGAGCAGAATCAACCATGAGGGCTGCCAGGATTCGCTTGAAGAGGTTATCAAAATACTTCCCAGATCTTAAAATGATTAATTATGACTCTTATTGTGATTGGCTAGAATTCATTCAAGAAGAGTATTCTAATTCAACGGTACTGCAGACTCACGCACACGCTAAACGGTTTTTGAGATGGGCGAATCATAAAGTGATCCAAGAAATTTCATTGATCAGAGTTAAAGAACAACTGCCGCCAATTAGGACATATACAAGAGAACAACTTAGTCAAATCTATGAATGGGCTTGCAGAGATCACCCATTCGGATGGAAGAAAAGATGCGCAATATATCTTCTAATCGTCGGCACTTCTGGCATGAGGGCATCAGAAGCAAGGCATCTTAAATGGCAATTCTGGGATCCACACACCTCGACTTTTTTTCTCGATCATACAAAAACCGGCACAACTCGAAAGGCTATGGTATCAAAAGAAATTGCTGCCCCATTAATCGATGAATGGCGAATCATGCTTGAAAAAAACGATCCCGATTATCGCTCCAAATGGGTAATACCTGATTTGAAATTTCCCTTGCACCCTGCCGGTTACAATAGCATTGCAGTTAAATTAAGAGAAGTGGTTTCAGTCGAATTGGGGTTCAATGTGAATTCTAAAACATTCAGATCAACTTTAGTTCAATTGATGAGAGACACTGGGGCATCATTTGAACACATTGCGGCGGTAGTCGGACACAGGGATATAGGAGTCACTCAGAAATATTATTCAAGAATAAAACTTGATTCTAATGCGGAAACTGCATATCTTAAAGCGATCAAAGAAATGGTAAAAACCTATCATTAACGGTCACACGGTCGCAACCAACCATTTAATTAACTTAAGGCGATTTCAGCCCATGCGAGAGGAAGACGCAGGCCGGTGGAAGATGACAAACATCATGATTGATGTTCATCATGAGGTTGAAGAAATAATTGAAAAGGGACACCTTAAAATTCCTAACGCTAATACTTGGATTCATTTCGTATTAGCAAAGGAATTAATTAAATTAAGAGCCAGCTTTAAAGAAGCAACTAAAGAAAATTAAAGCGATCTCTTGCCCCAGATTTCATCCTTCTTTGATGGTCTTTTGACGGCTGCATATCTTACGCCGAGGCTCTGAGCCGCTAGAGTTCGCTGTATAGCCACAGAATCGATAAGTTCTGTCAACTCTGACGCTTGACCCCCTATGTCAAGGCCCATCTTTTTCAATTTGAAACGCCAAGTGATCGACATCGATTCACCAAGCGCAACGTGATCTTCAAGTCCGCCAGAATGCAACCGCATCCTCGATGATGCTATTCTATCGAATTCTTTCTCTATTTCACGTCTCGACTTCATCTTCATCCTTATCCTTTTTTCTTTTTTCTGGGGGTTTCATCAACATGCCCTTCAATGTTGATTTGCTCATATACCTGAAAGGTCTTGAAAGTTTGTCGGCCCTGTCTGCATTGACTCTTTTATCGAGCCATGGCGGAAACCATGAAACGCACAGGGTTTCATCCATCATAGAATACCATAAGTCTCGCCAATTGGGATCGTCAGTTTTGGATCTTATTTCATTTTGTGCTTCATGAATTCTAGGAAGCCATTTGCTTCTCTCGCTCCATAATGTAGCAGGTGAAATTCTTCTAATACCAACCGCTAATTGAGTATAACGTAGCAGAGACAGATCAACGCCACTCATGCTTTGAGTGGTAAGGATTACAGTCAAACCTCCGCCAATATGAGATATTACACCTGCAAGCCTCGACATTAACTTGCTGCCCTTTGTCATTGAATCCCTAGAATTTAGAGTGACGGCTGTATCATCGATGAGCACGACCGCCGGCCTTTTGATATCCAATAGTTTATCGATAGTTTCAGGGTTATACACCCGACCTTGCCAGTGATCCGGCATTGCTTCGATAACCACATCAGGAAAACCGACAAAAGATATAGGCCGATTAGTCTCTCTGATTACTGTATCAATCATTGCATATGCCATGCTAGTTTTACCGCTACGGGCCGAGCCTAGCAAGCATATGACGCCGGTACCGATGGCTTCGTTTTTTCTTCCGTTTATCCCCTCAAAGAGAGTGCCTTCTTCTAAGAGTAAATCTTGAAAGGTAGGAGGCAACCATTTCATATCAGGGGATTTCAAAGTCAACCATCTCCTCGACTGTTGAATCAATCGCTTGATCTTCATTTGAAATAACTAAGGCGGTTTCTAATTCATCAGGCTCAAGTGTTGACATTGCTATCCTTACCCATCTTTCAGACAATATCTTAACTTGCTTTTCAACTTCAACCGCCATAGTTTCCTTAGTGATCCGTTCACTTCTTAGATGATCTGAAAATGCTTGAGACAATCGGTTCAAAGTCCCTAGATCCCTAGCCATTTCAAATTGAGTGAATTCGGCAAGTTCGGAACCTTTGCCAGTTAAAGTCAATGGATCAAGTTCTGTCAATAGTGTTCTCATTGCCCCAGATTTAGACATCATAGGGACACCTAGCCCGTCAATGTTCAACGGTACGCGACGACCAACTCTGTATTCTGTCAATCTTTGAGGGCCATCAGTTACAAGGAGTAGTTTAGCGTCTTCTTTTGCCCTTTGAACCAAGAAAGGATACCATATGAGCGACAATAAAAGAGATGTCCAAATCCAAACAGGTATCATTTTGATATATGCAATCATTTCATCAGAGCCGAAATATAGCAATGCTCCGATCCCTAAAATTAGGATAAGTGGCAGAATTATTACGACAAATAAATCGGCAAAAGTCCTACCGTGCCTTTGTGGGGCTTGTGTTTGAACCACAGTTTCACTCATCTTGATATCTCCTCTATCATTTTACGATCTGTTATCGAATCGACAATAGGCCACATGAATATGGTAACTATGACCCAGACCAGAATACCAGTTCCTATCGATGAGATCAATTCTTTGTCGATTATTTCTGAGGGTGAATACTTTTCAGAATAAGGATTTAACAAAGCTGGCAAGTCCCATAGTGCTTCAGTGAGAACCCCTTTTCCTATCACTGAAACATTAGAATATTTTGCAGTGTAATTTTCGGCCTCGAAGGTGATATTATTCAAGCCGGCACTAAGTCGAAACGATCCCGAATTTTGACCAATCATAACAATTGAATCATCTATCGATAAAGTGAAATTACCACAATTAGATACGATATTCATATCAACTCCGAAAACCATTGATTCAGACGCTACCAAACTGTAATGGTTGCTCTGTTGGTCTATGGTGTAAGCATACGCAATGCACCCATCATTAGAGGGAGGGGTTTGTTGCTGTGCCTGAGAGGAAGGGACACAAGCAATTAAAGCAACAATTAACCCCATGAAAATTATTTTAGTCGATATAGACCTCATCTTTTTTACCTTCCTTATTCATATTTTACACCTTTTTTATTTACTAGAATCTATTAAAGAAATTTCTCAGGGGAAATGACAAAATTGCAAATACATTTCTTGAAGTTTTCACACCCGGTACGGCGGCTACTGCACCACTTACAGCATCAGAAGCGATCTCCGTAGGCCCTACATCGCCGTCGGGACTATCAAAGGGATTTAACCAACCAATAAGGCCGGTTGTAAAGAAAACCCCAATCTCTTCCCAGTAAGTTATAGTCAAGAAAACAGTTACAGCCAAGAATATGACAATTCCAATAACCAAAATTAATACAATTAGTTTGATGATTTGGTTTAGTAATCCGCCTTCATTATTTGCGCTGTTATAGGCGGCTCCGCCGGCGGCAACTGCTACGGGTGCAACCATCTAAACCACCAGATACCGCCTTGAAGAAAACAAATTCCAACCCCAAACGCCCAAGAGCGATACAAGGCCAACGACATAAACATAACCGAAAGGCCCTAGATCGCCTTCAAGTCCGCTAGACCATAATGATGTAACAGTTCCATATGATTCAAGCCAACCGTATGAAGTGAAACCTGCGGCAGATCCAACAATTGATCGCCTGAATTTACCCTGAAAGGCAGCGGAATTTGAAACGATCTGCAAAGCCCCAAGAGAAGCCATTGCAGTTATGATATAGATCATCATCTTGACAACCTCGCTTTCAATGGATCCCATAGGGGGGTTGATGCAACTGCTCCCGCTATCATTGCACCACCTAAAATTAACAACTCTATCCTTAAGATAAAGTTCACAGGTTCTAAGACATATTCGTTTGCCTGTATAGATACTAAAATGTCAGAACTTGTGTCATTATAGCCTCCGCCTTGATTGAAGGGGTGGTATAGCCCTGCGCCCTCAAATGATCGAGAGTCTGAATATCTGCGGATGTTATCCATTTCGAGCGTCATCCATGCCCACTCATCAGGCACGTAGTCATCAGAAAGGGGATCGTCGTCGCTGATTTCTTCTTTCCAGTCAATTAATTTAACGATATCAACAAACCCTAATTCAACTTCGACCTTGATGTATGGTTGACAGTAATCTATACCACCGACCGATGAATGTGGCGTTCCTGAAAAGAATTTCGTTTCTCCTGACACTTCAAAACTTTCAGAACCTGGCTTTGTAAATAATGCTAGGTTTTGGGGCCTTTTCCAAGATGTGAAGTTAAGAGTCCAATCTACTAAACCGAAATCGAACACGGATTCATCAGTGCAGACATATGCAGATCCTGTTCTAAATTCAAAACTGAATTCACTATTTCCCGACTCTTCTTCTAAGAAATCATTGATCGGTATTTTGATCTTGAAGTTATTATCGCCACAGTTAGATGATTGGCCTAATGCTGGCGTGAATTCGTAATCTGCACATGAGGGCATATGAACCCAATACTTGCCGTTTGTTTCTTCAACTAATGGATATGGGCCTTCATATGCATTGGCATAGTTCAAAGAATTCGCCGTGAGTGCTAGAGAAGGGGATGGTGTGGTAGGTTGATTCGATTGATTGAATACTATTGCTGGATCATATGAAGTTCCGGCTGAATAATACCAATAAGCCCTTCCACAAGACTCGGCTGTTGATGTATCATAATCATAAAGCAATCCTAGTAGATCGATAGGGTCGTAGGTGGGATATGCTGCTTGCCAAGCGTTCATAATTGACCAGTCAACAGGGCAATGTCCTTTCGATTGATCGCCAGATTGTAGCCATAATGGAGCACCTCCCTCATATGTCTGATACACACCAGTCCAAGGCGTATAAGATGAGTCTCTACCCACATAATCATGAGACTCGGCATAATCCACAGTTACGGGATCGTCGCCAAATTTCAAAGCGATATCAACCATTACTGAAGTGACAATAGGTAAGAAGAAGATAACGGTAGCGGCAGCGAAAACGCTCACCCCTTTACCATTTATTCTCTGACCCTCTTTCTTTGGAATTTTACCGATACAATCCCCTCCTTCATATTTGATGCCCCTGACCTGGATCTTCTTCTGGATCTTCTTCTGGATCTTCTTCTGGATCTTCTCCTTCACCTTCTCCCCTTGGGATGTATGAATCAAAGAAATTATTCAATCCTGAAACTGAACTGCATGTTAATTGTGAGAGGTCATCGGTTCCGTAAGTGTTGATGAATTCTTGTCTTTGATTTTCACATGAGAATTCATCGACAGGGATTCCCTCGCCATAATGCCATGGGCAATACTCGAAAAATCCTAGACTGTTCATATAATTACACTCTGCGTCAGCGTCGTCAGTATATCCGTCATTGTCGCCATCAATGCCATTATAACATTTAGGGAGTTCGTTAAATTCTAAACATTGAACCTGAAATCCTGTAAGCATTATGCCCAATATTAAGAAGGCGAGAATTAATCCGGTTTGTTTCTTTTTCATTTTATCAGTTTCCTTGGCATTCTTCATAGGTATTTGGTGGAATTGTTTCGCTATTCCAGAGAGGGCAATCATAGACTTGAACACCGACGGCCCATGTGCATTCAGGGTCGCCCGATAAACCAGTAGAGTCGGCATCAATGCCGCCATCAAGATCATTGTCGATTCCGTCGTTGCATTCTGTTACAAGAGGGGGTTCGATTTCGGGATCGATTGTGGTGTCCGCAGTGATGGTGATGCCGGAAATAACCAGCACCACCATCAAAGACACAAAGCCTAAACGGTCTTTTCTCTTTGAGGACAGGGGAATTCCCCCGTTCACTTGTCAAGTCCCAAGAAACTTAGTATTCCTGTGGCTGATGCAGTTGCTACGAATAGAGCATAAGCGTTCTGTGAATCTGTTGCGACATCCCAATCACGGTCTCCCATGATTGTATCGAATACAAGATCGCTGAAACCGACTATACCGACAACTCCGATGATCCACGGCATAAACTTTTGCAGTTTTCTGACAGCTTCTGGATCACCTTTACCAGCGACATATACACCAAGACCGGCAGGGCCGATTAGTGTGGCAATTGCGCCGATGATCATGATTCTGTCTAAGAATCCAACAGAGCCATCAAATGTTGCGTTTGTCTCTGCGTTTACTTCGTCCGGTGATGTCACGATGTTCCAACTTTCTTGGATCCCGATCTCTAATACTGACCATCCAGCACCTACGACCGCAAGGGTAGCAAACACGACGGCAAGGTTCTTGAATAACGTATTTCTGTTGTTCATAGGCTCCGCCATATTACTATGGCTTATTAACGATGTAGAATGTATACAGATAGGCCAATGCCGAAGGCATTGATACCCCCCTTTAGGGGGTATCACTCCTGATCTGCCATAATGAATAGCGCCTTCGACCACCTTTGAAAGTCTCTTTAACTGCTACCTTCTCAAAGATCTTATTCTTTGATAGTATATTACCTAATTCATTCATTGAAATTCCCCATCGAACCAATACATTGAATCTTTCTTGAATTTGATGAGTTGACATAACTCCTTTTTCGATTAGTATATTCTCTACTCTTTTCGTTTTATTTATTGACATCTTGATAACTTCCTTTCATTTCTTTTCTTTTCTAAATAACAGATACCACAAAGTCCTTTATGATTTCTGTATGTAGTATTATTATGATTGATCTCATGGTTGCAAGATCGACAGTTCATGAGAGAAAACCTCCCTTGAAACCTCTGTGTATGTATGTATGGAAAGTTGCCATAGCCTTATTATTATTATATATTATATTGTTAGTAGTAGTAGTAGTAGTAGTAGTAGTAGTAGTAGAAAAAACAGGATCGTTCATCACATCACCTCCAATTCACTGATAACTTCCATTCTTTCTCTGCACGCACCTTCCCAAGTTTCAACGACTGACTCCATAGAACCAAATTCTTCAACTAAAATATCTGAAGCCTTAACGTGATCTTGAGTATATTTCAAAGTCTTGATTAATCCTAATTTGTATTTTGTCATTTGAACGCCGGTTCTCGATGAATCGATCCATTTATTCAACTCCTTCAATCGTCCTTCGAGTAGTTTCTTAGGTGCGCTGATAGCGTTCTGCTTCTCTATTTTCTCAGCCGCCGAGGTAAGCCTTGCAGCTTGAAGTCTGAAAGCCTCTGCCTTAGCCTGTTCATCAGCACGTCCATCGAGATAAATATCCACTAGAAGATCCTCTATGATGCCAGATAGTTCTCTATTGGCTGCCAGTTCTTTCACTGTCGGTTGTAATGCAATAGACAAACTAATTGTCTGATGGAATTTCCCTCCATGTTTAGTCATCAATAACACCACTCACAGTTTAG
>Ga0181420_1001051_pt1 | contig 10633 bp, 17 predicted proteins | sample 43SPOviralmetaG_FD_130145 | JGI IMG/M metagenome (GOLD analysis project Ga0181420, IMG submission 130145) | Marine viral communities from the oligotrophic San Pedro Time Series (SPOT) site, San Pedro Channel, CA, USA - 43 SPOT_SRF_2013-05-22 | ecosystem: Environmental > Aquatic > Marine > Strait... | reverse complement strand
TTCCATCAAACCACCGAATCTACTCGGTGCATCTGATGATTGTAGTGCGAACCAAAACTTGCCTTCTATATCTCCGTTATAATATCTTCCCATAATTTTATTTCTCCTTATTTTTTTGTGTTGTTTTGTTAATTTCTCTGTCTCTTTTTACGGCTACGTCCCAAATCTCATCAGTTCTGTTTTGCTTCCAAGATTTTTGTATAGCTTCTGCTTGTTTCTCTAAATGAATAGATTTTATATTCATCGACATAAGTTGGTTCGGTGTAAAGCATTCACTTCCACCTTCTCCCATTGCTTCTATCAACTGTTCTGATTCGGAAATCAAATCATACCAAGTGGTTGCCCATTCGTCTTTCATTTATTCTTCCTCCTTATCTATAATGTTATCTTGTATCCAATCGTTAGCGTACTCCCCGACTTGCCCCCATATGTAATCACATTCGAGCATAGCATCCTTGAGTTCGTACCACTCATCCTTGTCTAGATTCCTACCTAAGAATAAGTCAGCGTCATCCTTGTTGTATCCGTCAAGCGTGTTCGTCTCGTGTGCTACGACCTCACGCTTTATGGTTCTGAGTTCTTCGATGATGTGGTCTAGGTTAGCGTTGGTCTTATCATTCTCTAGCCTAGCCCCGTACTCAATCGGAAGACCATCGAGGTTTATTTTCATATCTTCTACCCTCTTGATGAGGGTGATTATTGGTAAGTGTATTGTGTTCATAATTTTATTGGTTGATTATTTTTGTTACGATGAAGTCCTCTTTAGTTTCGTCTCCATCTTTGAGGTGCTGATTCAATTGTTCGTAGTTATCATAGTAGTGAAAGATTTGGCAATCAAATTCTTCTTCTTCTTCCGTCCATTCTTCGCAAGGCTTGTCCTCTTCCAAGAAATTTGGTCGACCGATTGCGACAGTTCTGAATAATATTTCTGAGCTGTCTTCATCTGCCCAACGGCATTGGACTGTGTATAATTTTATATCTTTTGTTTTCATAATTTTTTTTCTTGACTGTGTTATTGTTAGGTGTATCCTTAAGGAGTTCTCTCTCTATTACAAAGAGAGAGTTGACCTTAACGATACTGTATCCTTAAGGAGACTAGGTTAGATTTTGAATAATAAAAACACTTCGGATTCCTCAGTGCTTGTGGCTTCCATCTCTTCGACCCCGTAGAAATCGTAGACGTACCCGCACCCGCAAGGTTTATCTTCTTGGATGCGTACCTCTGCGTATGGGTCATCGATTAGTTCTAGCTCTTCAATTAATTGTTTTACTGTCATAATTTATTTTATTGGTTAAGGTGTTTCGTTGTTGGCTGAGTTTTTTACCATTTGGTATACCTCTTCTTTTATTTCCTCATTAATCATACTCTCGGCTGAGATTAATTCTGATATGTAACTATCTAAGTGATTCTTTACATAAGCACTAGCGATAGGCGATATTGTAGCGATAAGTTTAATAACTTCCTCAGCTTGCTTTTCGGCTTGTTCGGATAGTTCTACCCAATCAATTGGTTCATTTTCTTCTGTCATAATGATTCGTATTTATTTGGTTTGTAGTCAGCTTTCATTTGATTTAATATGTGGTCTGATAGCCCCGAATCTTTGGCGGTGCTGTAGTCATACATCCACTCGTAAACAAAGGAACGGATGGCTGTGTATAACTTTGTCTTTTCTAACTCTCCGTATTTATCATCTAAAGAGATGCCTACGTCCTTGCATATTTGCTCGAAGTTCTGAGCTATAATTTCTTGTGCTTCACTCATAATATTTTATTGGTTGTTAATAATTTTGGTTAAGACACCGCGACCAACTGCTCCCCCCTCCTCGCTACCACTTGTGAGTACAGTCGGAGGTATGACCTCGGGCATCCGAAGATGTAAACCCCAAGGCACAGTCGGTCGATATGATGTGGTAAAAATCTAGAAGCCAAAGGCTTCGTTCGCTTTCTCAGTCAAGTAGTCGAGATTTTCTTCGAGCTTTTTAAACCACGATGTGTGGTAGTCTCCATCTCTATGTCTTGGTAGCTTTAGATTCGGTGCATCCTCATTCCATTCTTCATCGTATGGATAGCCCATATGAACTTCATACTCTGTCAAATCGTAGGTGTTATCCTTGTAATCAATGAAGACCCAAGCTCCGTCTTGCCTTGCGATAAGGCGATTGTCTTCTCGCTCGAACCACACTTCTAACCTTGCGGTCATATCGTGTCGAAGAGGAATCTCGATAGTCTCGAATTCAATTCCGCTATCAAGTTTTTTATATGTAATATTTTTTACTTTTTCGTGTATCATAATAATTTATAGTTGGTTAAGACACCCTACGGCACTAGTAAGGTAGTGTGCCGTAGTCTTCGTGATTCTTGACTGCCACTAATGGGTGTTGCTCGGCATAGCTTGCCATAGTTTCGACCATATAGGCTCTTGCTTCACGCTTGTTGAAGCCGTGTGACCTCATCAATGCTTTGCAGTATTTGTCGTATGTTTCTTTGTGTACTTCTACAGTTGGTAATTTAATTTTAATAAATGACATAATAATAATTGGTTATTGGTTATTGGTTAAGACACCGCCCGTTAGGGCTGAGTTTATTTACAGTTGAACCTCTACTTGCATTAGCAATTCGTCTAGCTCGCAGATTATTTGAAAAGTAGCAACGTCAATCATATGATTGATGTGAGCTATTTCATCTTTATTCTTTATTGGGTCGAGTTCATCTCTTTTTTCTTGTCCTACTCTTATGAAATTAATAGCTTTATCTCTTCTTTCGTAACGATTTTGTATTTTTTCTATAATGTTTTTGTCCATAATAATAATTGGTTTATTGGTTAAGACACCGCCTATTGGCGGTCGGTGTTTCGGCTATTATTTATAGCCCTTTCGGGCAAGCCTCATCAGTTAACCTTTTAGAATCTCGTGCAGTACACGGCTCGTCGCTGAGTCTTATTGAATGTCTCGACTTGATTGCTATCTCATTGCGATAGACCGGGACTCCTCCTAGATGGTTTTTATATAAAGCTTCTGCTTAGCGTGTCATCTCGACATTGCCTAGGGATCTAAGTGCGATCTGATCCATCGGTACTCCTTGCTTAACCTCCGAGAGTAGTACTAACATTAAGCTCATCTCACCTCTCGAAATTGTAGTAGTTTCAGTATGAATCTACCTAAGAGTCAATCAGACTATTCACCATAAGTCAACATATCATTTGTCCGATAAATGAATCTCAAATCACTCAAAATGAAACTAATCATAAGCTCTTGACTATCAACACCTTATGTAATTGTGATACCCAAGCCATTATTACCCATATTTACCAATCAAATGAACGTTATTGTAGGTTTCATAATCTTGTATTTATATCAATAAATACTCTCTACCCCGCATATAACCGTTTCATTATTTTGTATAAATCTTATTGAGACACTTTTGAGAATCCGCGCTATGCCACCTCAGATGCCCTACAAGGCGTCCGATTTCGAGTTGGTCTCCTAGTACTCACATCTTATTCACAGCTCACAGCGTCCATCCTCGTGATTTTGGGTTTTCCCAATACCTAACCAAAAAACCGTTAGGATCTCTGACCCGTCCGACCCTTATTGATCCCCCTAATGTACCCGTAATGATTCACCTCTGAGCGAGCAAAATATTCTCCTCATATTACCAATCTAGAAACCGTTAGTCTTTGCCAAACAATAAATCGTTATGGATCGTTAGACTTACCTAATCTAAAAATCGTTAGGGGTGGCGGGGGTCGACATCACACGCGGAGCTGTACATATATATCATAAAACGGGCCTCAAAAAAATAGTATCCTCAAAGGCCCTATGTTATAATGACGGTATCCTTAAGGTTTTTTATTTACTTAATAAGGAATTGAACTTAACAAACAATCGTTAAGGCTTGGATCCCTTAAGGAGACAATTGATTATAACACAGATTTTGCTTGACTGTCGAGAAAAAAGTAAAATAATTGAAAATAAATGGAAGATAAAGAATTACTAATACAGCAGATTACGGACTCAATCCGGGAAGTTGCTGATAATAAAGAACTTAATCAGCTAGGTAGTCTAAGCCGGCACAATCCGGAGAAGGTAGCTAATATGCTTTATCTGTATAGTATAGGTACTAGTCAAACTAGGTTAGTCCGGAAATACGGATACGAGAGGTCAACAGTTATAAGTGTACTCACTGACTACGCTGACCATCTAGGCAAGTTCAAAGATATGGCCGGGAAGATAGCTGCCAAGAATTATTTAAGTATGTCCTCCTTAGAGGAGGATCTTATCCAAGAGGTCCGGAACCGGATGGAGACCGGCCAGCTGGAGCCCACATTCCGGGATCTAAAAGAGCTGTCAATAGCCAAGGCCAATGCCTCTAGAGAGGCTATGACTGCTAGAGGAGAAGCTACTAGTATAACTGAGGATAGGAGGGTGTATACTCAAGAGGACTACGAGGAGACAATCAAGGCTGCTCGGGATCGTATAAAGAAAATCAAAGACGCTGAGGTAATAGATATAGATGATAACGAATGATCACGACGAACTATTTGACCGCATACGCGGTAACTTAGGCGAGCACTTCTCTAACTATATGTTCATTGTAATGGATGACGAGGGGGATTTGTTCTATGACTACACTAACCACCGGGTAGGTAGGATGTTGATACACGAGACTCACAAGGATATGGAAAGCGATACCTTAGATATAGTATGGGACGAGGAAGAACTCTCGGACGATATATCTGAAGATGATTCTTTATGGAACTAAAGTTTACAGAGCACCCGATAGTAAAGCCACCTACTGACGAGGAGATACTGTTCCTTGCTCAGAATGAGCCAAAGATACTAGCGGAGTTACACGCAGCCCACGAGGGCCGGATCCGGGGAGCTGAAGAGGACCCGCTTAGGCACGGGTTTGATTTAGATGGCTGGCAAAGAATGCGTAGGGGTCTTAATAATTACAATGAATGCTTAGTACTAGGTGGTAACAGATCCGGGAAAACAACGGGCTGTGCCAAGATGGTTATGCAAGCCGTTACTGAGAACACAGACGGGCACGTAGTATGCTTCAGCCAGAACGCTGACACATCAGTCAAGGTACAGCAAGCTGCTGTGTGGGAGATGATGCCCAAGGAGTTCCGGAGGAAGACTAAGAGTATAGACGGTTACATTAACTTCTCTATGCAAAATGGTTTTACTGGTAGTTCATTTATATTTCCGGACACCAGAACGCGTGTGGACTTCAAGACTTACACACAGTTCAGCAATAACCAGACTATCCTAGAGGGCTTTGAGTTCGGGTTCAAGAATCCGGGCTCCTTAAATATAGGGGCTTGGTTAGATGAATACCTAGGGGATTCAGCATTAGTAAATACATTACGCTTTCGATTAGCTACACGGGACTCTAAGTTACTTATAGGCTTTACTCCTATCGATGGCTTTACCCCATTCATATCAGAATACCTACGAGGTGCCGAGACTTTGGAAACAAAGGAAGCAGAACTTCTAGGTAATAAAAAAGTACCGATAACTCAGTACAGCCCAGAAAGAGATGCGGCTGTATGCTATCTGCATTCCGATGAGAATCCATTCGGTGGCTATGAACGTATAGCCAAGGATCTAAGGGGACGGCCGGAAAATGATATAATGGTACGGGCCTACGGGATCCCGGTAAAGTCAATGACCTCTTTGCTACCTTTATTTTCCCCGGAGGTCAATGTACTAAGTGATGAGGAAAACAAATACGGTATGAAGTTCCCCGAAATCACTGAGGACTTTACGGTATACCAAGTAGTGGATCCAGCCGGTGCTAGGAATTACTCAGCTATATGGGCAGCTGTCAATGAAGACGAGGATATATATATAAGAAGAGAATGGCCGGACCGTGATACCTATGGCGAGTGGGCACTGTTCGGGGATCCTAAGTGGAAATACGGGCCAGCATCAAAGAAGATAGGTCTAGACGTACAAGGATACGCAGAGTTATTTAGAGAAATAGAAGAAGAGATGGGTGTAGAAGTAATGGAACGAATAGGTGACTCCCGATTCTTTGCTAAAGAAAATGAAAACAATACGGATCTATTCTCTAGCTTTGAGGATCACGGTATGATATTTGTACCAAGTGACGGCAAGACAGAGGACATAGGTATCGCTGCTGTCGACGAATGGTTTAATTATAATCCTAACTACGACATAGATGAGGCCAATAGGCCGCGGTGTTTTATACACGAGGACTGTAAGAATTTGATTGACACTTTAATTAATTACAATTCAAATGGAAAAATGGATGAGGCCCTAAAAGATTTTTTTGATCTTATTAGGTACTTACGTATGAGCAATGGAGGGCTAGGGCCCGATCACTATACCAGCTATCAGATGATGGCTACGGTAAAATCCCAAGGAGGTTACTAATGAAAACTAAACTTACTAAATTAATAGAGGACTACGATGTGGAGTTCGATGAAGCTTTACAAATAGCACAAGACAAATTACCCCGAGAAGAAATAACTGGTAAGGGTAAAGGTACTTGGATAAACGAAGAGGGTGTTAAAATACTAAATGAAGCGTTTGATATACCGGAAATTGTACCTAAACACATTAAGGTAAAAATGCTATCCGAATGTCCTAACCGTTGTTATAACTGGGGTTATAGTAAAGAGCTAGGTAAAAAAGTACCGGTACTTATACCAAGAAGATTCTATGGAGCACTTGTCGGAAAGACTATAAGTGTCGAATGCATTACGGATGATACCGGCACTAGCTACAGATATGTCCACCAAAAAAGAAAGTAAAGATATAACCGCTAGTAGAAAATGGCGGAACAAACAAATAGACAGATTGTCAGCTTGGGAAATGTTGTGCCGATATATAAGGCACGAACATACCATAGAGATGTCACACTCGGATATGTGTGATAGAATAGGTACACCAAAAGATTTGTTACGACACGTACTAGAATCCGCAAGAAAAAAAATAAATGGAAAGTGATTCAACTTCTAATGCTTTAACTTACGCAAGTAAGGAGCCCGATATTAAAACATTAAGCACAGCTTATGACCAAACGGTTATTGAGCTAGAGGCTTACTTCGATTTGTGCAGAACATCTTACGATGATCGTAGGAACTTCTGGCCGGGTAAAAGCCGTGACCACAGAAAGCACGGTGCCGATGCATTCCCTTGGGAAGGTGCTTCAGATATAGAGGCCCATACTATTGATGAACGTATTACTCGACTAGTATCTTTGTTTATGTCCAGCCTTAATAGGTCCAATGTACGTGCATATCCAGTAGAATCATCCGATATAGGTAGATCTAAGGTAGTATCTAGCTTTCTTAAGTGGATGGTAACATCCGGTTATATCCCTCGTTTTAAGCGAGAAATGGAACTAGGAGCTAACTATTTACTAGAACGAGGTCTATTGATTACATACGTAGGCTGGCACAGAGAGGATAGGACATTCTTACAGAAGCTTGACATCAATCAAATAGGACAGATAAGCCCAGATATTTATAGAGCTATTGAATCCGGAGGTATGGATAAAGAACTTACAGTTCTTATGAACCAAGTATTTCCTACAGCTTCTGAGAAAAGAATCAAACAAGCCCTCAAGGATTTAAGAAAAGGTGGAGAGGCAGAGTTGCCTATCGTACGTAGACAAGTCAATGCTCCGGAAGTAAAGACACTGGCCCCGGATGGTGATTTCTTTTTCCCTAGCTATGTAACTGATCCACAACGTGCACCGTATTGTTTCTGGAGAACTTACTACACAGCCCAAGAGTTACAGAACAAAGTTATTACCGATGGATGGGACGAGGACTATGTTGATTACATTATTGAACACTACCGAGGAGTAAACATTGATTCTATTGAGCGTGAACAAGAAGGTCGTAGAAGCTTTTCACTTACTGACAATGCTTATGAAGCAGATGAGTTAGTAGAAATAGTATATGGATACCAAAGACTTATAGATGAAGAAGATGGATCCGAAGGTATTTATCAAACTATCTTTCATAAAGAATTTAGTGGAGACGATACCACTGCCGGTTATGCTAAGTTTGAGTTAATGAACGGATACGAGGACTACCCGGTAGTTGTTACTAAGTTGTCAGAGGACAGCAAACGTCTCTATGATGTACAGACTGTACCGGATTTACTCAGAGGTATACAGAATCAAATTAAAATAGAAAGAGATTCTCGTATTGATAGGAATAGTATTTCAACATTACCTCCGATACTTCACCCAGTAGGACAAGCTCCTACAGATTGGGGACCCGGGCGTATGATTCCTTACCGTCGTAAGGGTGACTTGGACTTCGCACCTACACCTACATACAATCAAGGATCAGTAGAAATGGAAATGACTATGTCACAACAAGCTGATAGGTTAGTAGGACTGGATGAAACATCTAACATTAGCCAAATAAGAAAACAATTTTTAGTAGATAAGTTCTTGACTCACTCCGCTGAAGTATTAAAGATGGCTTATAGATGCTTCCAAAGGTTTGGACCCGATAGTATTTTCTTTAGAGTAACTGGTGTGCCCGACGCACAAACATTTAGTAAAGGAGATCCGGACGAAAACTTTGATATGGTAATTAATTATGATGTACTTAACTCCGATCCCGAAACAGCAGAGAAAAAACTACAAGCATTTGTTTCGCTTACGCAGCTGGACAGAAGCGGTAGGATTAACATTGATAGTTTGCTTGACGTGGCTGCTAATAGCATCGATCCGGTTCTTGCAGATAGTGTTCTTCAGCCTACAGAAGCTGCTCAACAACAAGTTGTTAAAGATGTTACTGATGACCTTGCTAAAATCTTTGCTGGTATTGAAATGCCGGCTCGCCCAAATGGTGCACAAGTTGCTATGCAAGTTATTCAACAATACACATCTCAACCAGACATTGCTCAAAGAGCTCAACAAGATGAAGCATTCGGTGCTCGTCTGCAAAAATATGCTGGCCAATATACTTTCCAAATGCAACAAATGCAGAATGCGGAAATAGGTAAGATAGGTACTGCACCCGCACAAATGGGTGGTATGAATACTCAACAAATGTAATGAACAGTTTAGAGCTTGATATAAAAGCATTAGCTAATCACGAAACCTTTGCACGTTTCATAGAAGTAATTCATTCCCTAAGGGAAGAAACTATATCCGAGATGCATAATGCAGATGTAGATAAGTTACAACAGTTATCCGGTAGGATAATTACGTATGACCAGATCATACAGATGGCTGACTGGCAGCAGCTAAAAGTTCGTCACCAACAGTCATTAAATAATTAACGACTACTGTGGTATAATACTTTCATCGCCATCGCTCGGCGTTAAGGAGTGGAAACAATAAATATATATGTCAGACGAAATCACAACTGGAGACGTTGAACCAGCCCAAAATACGACGGAGACAACTAATATGACAGTTTCGCAGTTTGCGAACAGAAGACTGGGAGAACTTACCAAGAGCCAAGAGGTTCAAGTCGAGGAATCCCAAGAGAATACCGAAGAGGTTTCTGAAGTAGAGGAGGTAGCTCAAGAGGAAACTCAAGAAGTTGCTGAGGTTACAGAAGAAGTTTCTGAAGAAAATGTTCTTTCACAGTTAGATATAGACAACTTATCAGAAGATGAACTGAAAGAGTTAGCGGACAAACTTGGCAGTAGAGCTGTAGCTAGATTCGGAGAGATGACGGCAAAGCGTAAAGCTGCTGAAGAAAAAGCTGCTCAATTGGAATCAATGCTTAAGGAAAAACAAAACCCTCTGGATGCACCAAAGGAGATTAAAGATAATCCGTTTAGTGACTTAGATACTATTGAAAAGTTACAAACAAAGGCGGAGGAGATCACATCTACCATTGAGTGGGCCGAAGATGTTTTGTTTGAAAGTGATGCATACTCAGCAGAAGATATAGTTACAGAAATAGATGGCAATGAGTTAAGTAAATCAGATGTGCGTAAAGCGTTATTAAATGCACGTAAGGCACAGAAACAATTCTTACCGGATCAACTAAATAGAGTTCAACAACGTGAGCAAGGACAGCAGCTAAAGGCAGCGTTCGAGGAGCAAGCAAAAACAGAATTAGATTGGATGAGCGGTGAGGACAATGACACTAGAAAACAATACGAAGCAACAGTTAATGATCCTCGTTTTAAAAAATTAAAAGAGGTACTCGATTCTGAAGCTCCGGATATTAGTAGTCAAATTGAATACTGGTTTGCTCACGCTACTAACAGCATCTATGGACGTAAAGCTATCGTTGAAAATAAAAGTGCACCATCTCTCAATCCTACTAGGACCGGAATAACTTCCGCTGCTAAGTCAGAACAATCTAACTCAAAGACAAACAAAGCTCTTAAAGATCTTCAAGCTCGCTTCAAACAAACTGGAAGTACAAGTGATTACGCTGCAATGAGAAAACTACAATTACAAAAACGATAATCCTAAATTAAAATAAAATGTCATTTTCAAATACATTCGATATTACTAATCCGGGATCTGGTGTTTCCAACAGAGAAGACTTGACTGATGTCTTGACTATTCTTGCTCCCGAAGAAACTCCAATCCTTTCCTCTGCTTCTAAGCAGAAAGCTAATGCCACTTTCGTAGAGTGGACTGTAGACAGCCTTGCTGCACCATCAAC
>Ga0181420_1001050_pt1 | contig 10637 bp, 13 predicted proteins | sample 43SPOviralmetaG_FD_130145 | JGI IMG/M metagenome (GOLD analysis project Ga0181420, IMG submission 130145) | Marine viral communities from the oligotrophic San Pedro Time Series (SPOT) site, San Pedro Channel, CA, USA - 43 SPOT_SRF_2013-05-22 | ecosystem: Environmental > Aquatic > Marine > Strait... | reverse complement strand
CAATCATCACTTAGAATATACGAAAATCAATATAAATGTACTATCAACGAAAATGAATTTCAATACTCATTAAACCCAACATTACTATCAGGTAGTAATAATGATGTTTATTATGATTATGTAACAGGTTCAAATTTCACCCCATATATCTCAACAGTGGGTTTATATAATGAAAACAACGAATTATTAATGGTAGGGAAATTATCAAGTCCCATCCCAATATCAAAGCACATTGATACTACCATTATGGTCAATATAGATACTTAAACAATCAATTATGAATTGGATTTATGAGAATGAGGAAATCGAACAACTGTCCGATTTTCCCGATAATACTTACGGATTTGTTTATAGAATAATACATAAACCAACAGGTAAAGAATATATAGGTAAAAAAATACTACAATTCACCCGTAAAGTAAAACTAACTAAAAAAGATTTACTACAATATGAGGGTGTTGCAGGTAGAAAACCATCATTTAAGGTTAAACAAAAAGAATCAGATTGGAAAACATATTGGGGTTCAAATAAGTATTTAAATGAATTACTAAAATCAGAACCAAAAGAAAATTTCGAGCGTCGTATAGTAGTTTGTTCTCCGTCAAAAAAGTTATTAACTTACTACGAAGTAAAATATCAAATGATATATCAAGTATTAGAAAACCCAGATGACTTCTTCAATGATAACATTTTAGGTAAGTTCTTTACTAGAGACTTTGATATGTAAAATACATTTCGTATATTCACCCACATGATAAATGAGTTACTAATAAATTTAGTAGATTCTGTATTAGGAGTTGGTAAAAGAACAGCTAGAGGTAATAAAGCCTATTGTTGTCCTTATTGTAATCACCACAAACCTAAATTAGAAGTCAACTTTTCCCAAAATAAGAAAGGATACAATCCTTGGCATTGTTGGGTTTGCAATAAAAAGGGTAGCCGTATATCATCTTTATTTAAGAAAATATCAGCATCACAAGAAAAATTTGAGGAACTAAAAAAATTAATTGGTTCAGAAGTTGAGTTTAAACAGAAAAAATCATCAGTTCAGTTAGAATTACCTAAAGAATATAAATCAATTATAGGTAATAAAGAAATATTAGCTAGACATGCCTTTAGTTATTTAAAAAATAGAGGTATTACAATTGATGATATTGAAAAATATAATATTGGGTTTTGTGAAACCGGTAGATATGCAAAAATGATTATTATCCCATCGTATGATGAAAGTGGTAATTTAAATTATTTTACAGGTCGATCATTTGAAAAAGACCCATTTGTTAAATATAGAAACCCAGAAGCATCGCGCGATATAGTTCCATTTGAATTGTTTATCAATTGGAATATACCACTTGTGCTGTGTGAGGGACCATTTGATGCTATAGCCATTAAACGCAACGCTATACCATTATTAGGTAAAAATATTCAACAAAATTTAATGAAAAAAATAGTCGCTTCTAAAGTTGAAAAAATTTATATAGCTTTAGATACTGACGCTCAAAAGCAAGCTGTGAAGTTCGCTGAATATTTTATAAACGAAGGGAAAGAAGTTTATTTTATGGATCTTGAAGATAAAGATCCAAGTGAAATGGGTTTTCATAACTTCACAAATTTAATTCAAAATACCTACCCCATAGACCAATATGGCTTAATGGAGAGGAAATTACAATTATTATGAGTAAAAAACAAATAAAACATTCGTATAACAGGATTTTAGAAGTCTCTGAGGATGCGAAGCAGATAACAATGCCAGATTCACGATACTATCGTAGAAATGGTGAGTATTACCCATCAATTACCTATGTTTTAGGTTCTTATCCAAAAGGTAAATTCTTTGAGGATTGGTTGAAAAAAGTTGGGTATTCATCAGAGTATATTGTTCGTAAAGCAAGTGAACAAGGTACTGAGACACATGAAATGATTGAAGATTACCTAAACGGTAAAGAATTAAATTTCTTATCTCCATCAGGTTATCCACAATATGACACATTAGTATGGCAGATGTTTTTACGTTTTGTTGATTTTTGGGAAACTTATAAACCAAAATTAATTGAAACAGAAGTACATTTATTCTCAGATAAGATTAAAGTAGCAGGTACTTGTGATATGGTATGTGAGATTGAAATTGATGGGAAAGTTGAACGATGGGTTATAGATTTCAAAACATCTAACCATTTACAAACAACTTATGATTTGCAAGGAGCAATATATGCTCAATGTTATGAAGAGTGTTTTGAAAAATCAGTAGATAGAGTTGCTGTTTTATGGTTAAAATCATCTAAACGTGGACCTAAAGAAGGTAAAATGCAAGGTAAAGGATGGGAAATATATGAATCAAAACGTACACAAGAAGAAAATATTGATATTTTCAAAACTGTTAAAAAATTATTTGATTTAGAAAATCCTAAACACGCCCCAATATTTACAGAGTTTAGAACGCAAGCTAAAAGGGATTTGTAATATTTATAACAAAAACCATAAATGGATAATTTCAATTTAAAACAATACCTCTCAGAAGGTAAGTTATTAAAAGAAACCTCAAACAAACCCAAAGCCATAATCTTAGCAGGAGCACCAGGTGCTGGTAAAGGGTTTGTTTTAAAAGGTTTAGATTTAGCTGGATTAAAGATTATGAATGTGGATAACACATACATTAATAAATTAAAACAAGCTAATGTTAGTCTAGATCTTAAAAATTCTACCCCTGAAGAAAGAAGCGAGCAAGCAATACAAATGGCTACTGCTAATAAAGAATTCAAAGGGGAATTACAAGCTACTATTGAAGGTAAAGAATCGTTCATTTTAGATGGTACCGCTGCTTCATACAACAAAACATCAGAATTAAAACAACAGTTAGAAGAAGCAGGGTATGAAGTAATGATGCTTTATGTTTATACTGATTTAGAGCGTTCACTAAAACAAAACGAAATACGATTTGAAAAATCAGGTGGTGAAGATAGAAGCTTAGCACCCGCAATTGTAATGAGTACTTGGAAAAGTGTAACAGATAACATAAAACCTTATTTTGATTTATTTACTCCTAACTTTGTAGCTGTAGCTAATACATTAGAAGGTGATAAAATTGAAGATATAGAAAAAATAGTTCAAAAATATCTTAACCCATTCGCACCTAAAGGCACTAAACCTAAAACACCAGCTCAACAGCAAAAATCAGATGAGAAAAAAGCAAAATTAAATGCTGAAATTCAAGATATGCTAAGTGATGGATTCATGGGTGAAATAAAAGCTTATGCTATATCTAAAGAAGAAGCACAAATGCGTATAAAACAATTTTTAAGAGGATAACATGAATCAATTAACTAAATTTTTAGTAGATGGTATCCTCAATGAAGGAGAACAAAAAACATTAGCTGCTTACGGAGGTGGATTTAAACCACCAACATCAGGTCATTTTGAAGTTGTTAAACAAGCATTAAAAGATAACCCAGAAATAGATGAATTTATAATTTATGTGGGTAGTGGTACACGTAATGGTATTACTCAAGCCGAAGCAATTTTAATTTGGGAAATATATCAGACATACCTCCCAATGAAGGTTAAAATAGAACCATCTAAAGCTCCAATTGGAGATGTTCTTCGTTTAGGTAAAAATAACCCACAGGATAAAGTTTATTTTGTAATTGGTGCTAGAGAAGGTAATGAAGGTGATTTAGAAGATATAAAAAATAGAACTAGAGCTATTGGTGGTAAACACCCAAATATGGAAGTTAAAGTTATAACTACCAAAAACGAAGGAATGAGTGGAACTAATGCTAGAAAAGCAGCTAAAGATTCATTTGAAGATTTCGCTAAATTCTTACCTACTGAATTATCAGATGATGAGAAAGAAACAGTATATAATATTGTTAAACCAGTAGTTAAAGAAAGTTTAAATGAAAACGCTTCGTATTCTCAAGATATAGATATCAAACATAGAATAATGCAACTTACACAACATATGTTGGATAAAGGAATGAATATAGAACCTTTACCAAGCGTTGAGTTCGTTGATGGGGACAATGTTAATGCTCGTGAGTTCTTTGGTAAAACCGCATATTATGACCCGAATAGCGCAACAATTGTGCTGTATACTGAGGGTAGACATCCAAAAGATATTGTACGTTCATTTTCACATGAAATGATACATCATATTCAAAATCTAGAAGGTAGATTAGGTAATATTACTACTACAAATACTCAGGAAGATGATCATTTAAATGACATTGAAGCAGAAGCTAATCTAAAAGGTACAATGACATTTAGAAATTGGACTGATAGTTTAAATGAAAATATATTACCACAAGAAAAGTTTGCTCAGGAAAAAAACCAAGATTATGTAGAACAAGCTTTAAAAATTTTACCTAATAAAGATAAATACAATCTTAAAGATTATACGGTAGAAATACTTCCAATAGATAAGATAAAACCTACTCAATTTGGAGAAGATTATATTAATGCTTCCTCAGAATATGAAGCTGAACAATACCAAAAATATATAGATGGTGAAATTGAAGCTGAAGATTTAAGACGGGAAGATTTTTATCCAATTGTGGTAGATAAGGATACTATGGAAATTTTAGATGGTAATCATAGACATGCAGTACACACTATGTTGTCTATTCCTAAAATTAAAGCTATATTGGTATCTAAAAAATTAAATGAAGCAAATAAACCATACAAACATAAACATGGTTTTGATGGTAAATTAGATAATGATCCATTTGGTATAAGTGCTTATGCTCGTGAATTAGCTTCAGGTTTAGAAGAAGAAATTAATAAAGATATAAAAAATGAAAATATAGCACCTGATCATGATGGTAAATCATCCCCATTTGGTTCAGGATATAAAAAAGTTAAAGAAAATATCAAATGTAGCAATTGTGGTTGGGAATGGGAATTAAGTAATGGTGGAGATGATCCTTACTTATGCCATAAATGCGGAAATGATAATAAACCTAATCTTATGGAAGGACGTTACGATACAATTACAAATAAACTTTCTAAAATTATATTTGAATCATTTAAAGACATACACGATAGAGGAGAGGAGAAAGGTGAAATATCACTTACAATAGGACCAAATGATGAAGATATTATCTCTAATGAATTCGAATTTGATTTAGAAGCTACTGTTGAATTTGTTGATGAAGATCAATATGAAGTTGATGGTGGAGCTAATGTTGGGTTTGATGATGATGGGGATGAGGTAACACCATTACTATCAGTACGATTTAAAATACCAAAAAATCCAAAATGGAATATAATATCATTTGATATTAAAGATGTTGTAAGACATGAACTAGAACACCTCACCCAAGAAGGTGAAAATTTAAAATCAGGTAAATTCATGAAAGATGATCAAATATTAAGAAATTTGATTGATATGGAATTATTATCTAAAGCTGAATATTTTAAATTAGAAAAAGAAGTAGACGCTATGCTTCAAGGTATGTATTTTAAAGCTAAAAAATCAAAAACACCATTTAAAAAAGTGTTAAATGATTATCTAGATATCTTTGTAGATCAAAAATCTATTTCAAAAGAAGATAAAGAAGAGGTATTAAATGTTTGGAGAAGCAGAAGAAAGGCATTATCTTTACCATCGTTTTAATTACACACTAAAATAATAAGTTATGAAGTATGAAATTTATTCCGATATGGATGGGGTTATCACTGATTTTGATAAGCAATTCATGGAATTATCAGACGGTATCCACCCATCAGTGTATGATAAGAAAGAAGGATTGGATAAGTTTTGGGGATTGATTGATGGTGGTGGAGTTGGATTTTGGGTAGGAATGCCTTGGATGGAAGATGGAAAAACATATTGGGATTATATTAAAAAATATGAACCAATTTTATTATCTTCTCCATCTCGTTCTCAAATATCACGTTTAGGTAAACGTTTGTGGGTTAAACATAAATTACCAGGCACTAAATTAATTTTAGCTAGAGCTAAAGACAAACAAAAATATTCAGGTGAAAATAAAATATTAATTGATGATCGTCCATCTAATATAAATGAATGGCGTTCACAAGGTGGTATCGGAATACTTCATACATCAGCATCAGATACAATTTCACAATTAAAAGAATTAGGATTATAATGAGTAAAGATAATGTTTTAAAGAAAGAATTTGCCAAAAATGATGTTAATCGTTTACGAAATTTAGTACAAGGTAAATACGGTGAAAAAACACAACAAGGTGTTGGTTTTAATAAAAAAGAGGAATTTCGTAATGAAGGTGATGTTTGGGAAGAAGATGGTAGGAAATGGACTATTAAAAATGGCATTAAACAAAATATAACCAAATTTGATAAAGCTAAAAAGGCACACGTTATGCCTATTTTCTGTCCTAACTGTAAAAAACCAATGAAAAAAACATTCGATAAGGATTATTATAATATCCATAAGAAATGTTTTGATTGTGTTATTGATTTTGAACATGATTTACGTAAAGCAGGTTTGTTTGAAGAATATGAAAAAAATATCCAAAATGCTGAAATTGATGGGTTTATTCGAGACTTCAAATCACACGTAGAAGAATCATTAACTCAGGATAATAGCTCATATGTTACAGAAGCAGGTGATGTTGAAAATTGGGTTGGTGGGTTAAATCGAGAACGTGTATTAGAAGCGTTAGATAAAACCATTACTCATTTGGAGAAAATGAAAAAGTAATATATTTCCGTATATTTATAACAAAAATAACTATGTCAAAATTTAATATGTCATCTTGGATGAGAAAACAATACATAACCGAAGCAGGTTTGGATTCATCAACATCTAAAAAATTAGCAGATGCTATGAACAGTGCTATGGAAGAAATAGATAGTGAAATGTCTTATAAAGATTTTGCTGTAGCAGTTGCTGATGTTCTTAAAAATGAGTATGGTGAGCATGTTTTTGATATGTGGATGGATGTTTTACACTCTGAGTTAGGGTATGGAGATAAGAAAGAAGATAAATAATGGAGGATATTAAAATCATCCAAGAATTTTTCTCCAAATCAATGGACGAAATTAACGAAGAACTTTGTGATAAAGGGAAACGTTATATTAAAGCTCGTAAACGAGCAGGTGAAAAATCATCTGCCTATCTATCAGGACGTGGAGTTAAAGTATGTAAAGGTTCAATTAAATGGCCCAAAAAAGGAATTAAATAAAACGAAATATTCGATTTAGCTACATTAGTACAAGATACAATTTCATCAATATAACATGACAATAGAAAGAGTTAGAGAAATAATTTCCGAATCTTTAAGAGATTGGTTTAAAAAAGAAGATTGGGTTAAAATTAATACTGCAGGAACAATTGAAGGTCCTTGTGGTACTATGGATAAAGATGAACCAACACAACGTTGTCTACCTAAAAAGAAAGCTCAATCAATGACCAAAGCACAACGTGCAGCTACTGCTAGAAAAAAAGTTAAAGGTTCCCGTAAAGGTAAACAATTTGTAAAAAACACCAAGAAAGGTGAATATAAGAAAAAATAATTAATATTTATAACAAAAATAATAAAATGAAAAAATCTGAATTAAAAGAAATGATTAGAACTTCACTATTAGAAGACGCTGAAAACGGAGTAGAAGAAATGCTTGGTGGACCATTTGGCGGAGTATTAGATAGTGGTGCTAAAATGGGACATAGTAAATCATCCCCACTTGAGTCTCGAGAATCAATGTTGAAAGCACACGATTTTTACTATGCGAAATCTGATGATAGTAGAACATACCGTAAAGGTAATAGTGCAGAAAGAATGATCCGAATTGAAATGCAAAAACTTGCTGACGATGGGATGAGAGAAGAAGCAATGGAATTGTATAAAAAATATGCTCCTGAAGGATACACAATGACTCTTAAAGAAGAAGATGAAGTTGAAGTAGAAGACGAAGTAGAAGTAAGTGTTGATTCTGAAGAAGAAGGAATTACTGTTTCTCAAGATGCTGAATCTGATTTGACTGGTGTAGTAGGAAATGTTCAAGACAATTTAGAAGCTGCTTTATCATCTGCTCGTGAATTAGGAGATGAAAAATTAGTAGGTCAAATTGGAAACACATTAACATTCTTCACACGTACTCACGTAGTTAAAGAAGAAGTTGAAGTAGAAGAAGTTGAAAAATTAGACGAATCACTTAACAGATTTAAAAAATTAGCAGGACTAATTAAATAATTACTTATATGCTTAACGAACGTAAACTTACCAAATCCGAACTTGATAAAAGAGAGGATATCATTAAAGATATGAAAAATAACAAACGACAACTTGTCAAACGTTATGGTAAGGATGCAGAAGCAGTAATGTATGGTAGAGCAACAAAATTAGCAAAACAAAAATCAGAATCAATGAATCCAGATAAGATAAGAGAAATGATTAAATCATCTCTAAAAAACCCATCAAAAGCAGATTTAAATAAAGATGGTAAACTTTCCGACTATGAAGAAAAACGTGGTGCCGCTATTGAAAAATCAATTGAAGAAACCGATGTTAATGATTCAATACTTGTGAAAATGAGAGCTGATGCTGCTAAATCTAAAAAACCAGATTTGGGTAAAGAATATGGTGAAGCTGTTCAAAAAGCTTATAACAGTAGTAATTTAGCTAAACTAAATTTTCTTAGAAAAGAAAGATCACAGTTAATGCGTGATATGGAGCAAGAAGCAGAGCCAGAAGGTGGACCAATTGCTGATGAATATGGTGCTAAATTAAATCGTATTGATAAAGCAATTGCTAAATTATCAGGTAGAAAAGAAATGACTTATGATCAAGCAATAGCTGAAGGAATGTCTAAAGAGCGTATGATTAAACAAATCGAAAGAGCTCTTAAAGATGGTCTTTCAATATTTAAACTTCCAATGGCTACTCAAACCTATTATAGAAAACACAAAAGTGATTTTGATGGTTTAAATGAAGCCACTAGACAAGATTTAGGAATGTCTTCATCAGTATCTAAACGTAGAGCAAAAGCAGAACTTAAGAAACCTGGAAATGATGGTTCTAAAGTATATGGATTAGATAAAGACGGTAAAAGAGTTGAATTAAAAAGTGTAGATGATTTAGATAATTTTAAAAAATTTGAATTGGATGCAGATTTAAATGAAGATATCGACTTAGGACATCAAGATAACGAACCAGGTATGATTAAAGCTCAACTTTACCATATTGGTAGTTATGCTATGGAATTATATAAAATGATGGATGGTTTAGAAGATATGGGTGAAGTTGATTTCCCATCATGGTGGCAGTCAAAAATATCTACTGCTGAAACTATGATAGCGGGAGCTAAACATTACCTAGAATTCGAATTAAACGAACCAGCTATCGATGCTATTGTGAGTGGTAGTGATGAATTAGAAGAAGTTACTCGTTATAGTGGTTTTACAAGAAACCCAGAGGATCCAGATTCTATTCCATTTGAACCAACAGGATCAGTAGATGAATTTAGAGAAGATTTAAGAGCATTGTTTGGTAAATTTAAAGGTGATTTAAATAACCCAGAGTTTATAAAAGGAGTAGCTCAAATAATGGTTAATTGGAAGCCACTTTTAAGAAGTCAATTAGAAGAAGATAGAAAAGCAGTAGAATATATTCGATCTATTGAAGACGAAGACGAACGTGAAGAAGAAAGAAAACGTATGTTTGATGATGAAAAAGAATCACTTAAAGAATATACTAGTAATAGCTTTAAAGGTTCAGAAGTAATATCAGGAATGACATCACCAGATATATTTGCAAAGAAAACCATTGAAGATTTATTTCCTAATGGTGTAGCAAGTGAAGGTGATGCTATTAAAGCTTTAAAAGCTCATGATGCTAGCCCTACTAAAGCAAGAATGGGTAGATTTGCTCCTATGTTTGTTCATGTTCAATATCATGATTTTGAATCAGGTGGAGAAAAATATAGAGCACATCAAACACAATATTCCAATTCAAACTTTACAGACACAGATCCTACATTCAATCCTAGAGTAACAAAACTTGTAGTAGATAAAATGGTTGATGGTAAGGGAGAGGAAATAGGAACTATTTTAGTTAAAACAGATGAATATGTTAAAGATTTAAAGAATCTAAACATTATAAACAAAGCAATGTAATATGACCCCCGAAGAATTAAAAGATAAAATAAGAGCAATTATACCAACAGTATATAAAGCTCAACAAAAAGTTGAGAAAACAGCTGTTGAATATGATGAATTAACAAAATTTCCAGAACTTAAAGAAGTTATAGTTGACTTGTTAACGTCGGATTTTGATTCATTCCTAGCCTCTATTGATTGGGTTGCTCCCCGTCCTACAACGTTCCGTATAAACTTGAAAAACGGTGAAGATTTCTATCTTATATACAATAAAAGAAGTTGGATTGCTCAAGTTGAAGGTAAAAAATATTACTTACTAAACCTCCCAGAAGAACAACGTGCCACCGAAGCAGTTGCTCGTATATTACGATATGGTGCTAAAGATGAGGAAGTAGAAAGTGTTGATGATGAGGGTGCAGAAGATATTAGTGTAGATTTAGATACAGAAACAGAAGATAATGAATAGTATTTCAAAATATTTAAATAAGGTTGCTTATAAGTTTCCTAAAGGATATCCTGACATGAATAATGCTCAGGATGTTTTGTTGTTAGAATCAAT